>UEXM01000208.1_pt1 | contig 65055 bp, 53 predicted proteins | sample 1796661 | NCBI WGS metagenome assembly UEXM01 (sample SAMEA4772469, study PRJEB27181) | metagenome | reverse complement strand
AACCTTCATAGGATCCTCGGAATGTTCCATTGGGTGACTTGTAGAAGGAGGCGACATGACGCCGTTGCCGGGTCCACCCCCGCGAAAGAGCCGCTATCTTGAACGCTCGCCCACAACAGGTCAATAGCCCGAAAATCCGTAAGCAGATGATTTTGCTGCAAATAGGCCACATACATTGTCGGCTTTTCGTGACCTGCCAGTCGGTGATTTTCTTGTAAATCAACCATCTAGCAAGAGATAATCTAAACACTTGTTTGAAAGTGCCCTGCGCCGGTTCAAAAGTTGACACAAGTTCATGTCGGCAGGGTCATCCCCAGTAGTGGTGTGGTTTCTTCTATCTCTATATACTCCGCGCCACCCCAAGACAGGTCTCGGTCGGCCATTGAGAAAGATTTTCTGTTACCGCGAATGTCAGAACCTCTTTCTCAGTGGCTTCCGAGCCAAACACGCAATTGATAGTGAGGAGACAGGCTGTGGAACGCGAATCTATGGAAGTCGACGTAGTCATCGTTGGCGCCGGTCCTTCCGGTCTGGCAACCGCCTGCCGTCTGGGTCAAATTGCCCAGGAAACCGGTCAGGAAATCAGTGTTGTTGTTGTAGAGAAAGGCTCTGAAGTCGGTGCCCACATCCTTTCCGGTGCCGTGCTTGAACCACGCGCCTTGAATGAACTGTTCCCCAACTGGCAGGAACTGGGTGCGCCGGTGAATACCAAGGTCACCGGTGATGAAATCTTCTTTCTCACTGGCCCGGAAAAAGCACAGAAAGTACCCAACATGTTCGTTCCCAAAACCATGCACAACGAAGGGAACTACATTATTTCCCTGGGTAACCTGTGCCGCTGGCTGGGTGAACAAGCCGAAGGTTTGGGCATCGAAGTGTTCCCGGGCTTCGCCGCTAGCGAAGTGCTATACAATGAAGATGGCTCTGTTAAAGGTATCGCCACCGGCGATTCCGGTATCGGCCATGATGGCGAGCATAAACCCAGCTACACCCCGGGCATGGAGCTTCACGCCAAGTACACCATCTTTTCGGAAGGTTGCCGTGGCCACTTGGGCAAGCAACTGCAGGAAAAATTCAACCTGCGCGAAGGCAAAGATCCACAACACTATGGCCTCGGCATCAAGGAGCTGTGGGACATCGATCCGGCCAAGCATCAGGAAGGCCTGGTGGTCCACACCGCTGGCTGGCCGCTCACCGAATCCGGCTCGCCGGGTGGCGCCTTCCTCTACCACATCGAGAACAACCAGGTTGCCCTGGGCCTGATCACCGACTTGTCCTACTCCAACCCGCACGTCTCGCCGTTCGACGAGACGCAGCGCTGGAAGACCAACCCGGAAATCAAAAAACATCTGGAAGGCGGCAAGCGCGTGTCTTACGGCGCCCGTGCCATTTCCAAGGGTGGCCTGCAGTCTCTACCCAAGATGACCTTCCCCGGTGGTCTGCTGGTAGGCTGTAATGCCGGCACCCTGAACTTTGCCAAGATCAAGGGCACTCACACCGCCATGAAGTCCGGCATGATTGCCGCTGAAATTCTGGCTGAAGCGCTTAAAGGTGGCCGGGGTAGCGACGAGCTGACCGAATACAAAGACGCTTTCGAGAAAAGCTGGGTTTACGAAGAGCTGCACGCCCAACGCAACTTCGGCCCGGCCCAGCACAAGTTCGGCAACCTGATCGGTTCCGCCTTCGCCTTTGTGGACATCAACCTGTTCAACGGCAAATTGCCCTTCACCATGCGCGATACCACCCCGGATCACGCCACCCTGAAGCCTGCGGATCAAAGCAAGAAAATCGACTACCCGAAGCCGGACGGCAAAATCACCTTCGCCAAACTGGACAGCGTATTCCTGTCCAACACTAACCACGAAGAAGATCAGCCCTGTCACCTAACGCTAAAAGATCCGAGCGTGCCGCTGGAGGTTAACCTTCCCAAGTGGGACGAACCGGCTCAGCGCTACTGCCCGGCTGGGGTATACGAAGTGGTTGAAGACGAGAACACCGGCGAAAAGCGTTTCCAAATCAACGCCCAAAACTGTGTTCATTGTAAGACCTGTGACATCAAGGACCCCACCCAGAACATCAACTGGGTGGCACCTGAAGGTACCGGCGGCCCCAATTACCCGAACATGTAATGGGTCTTCACGGTTTCCGTGTCGCAAACAAAAAAGGCGCCTGAGAAGGCGCCTTTTTTGTTGTGGCTACAACCACCTTCATTAAGGTTTCAAGCCAGAGGACGTTGCAGCCGCTGAATGATCTGAGCACGCTGCTGTGCGCGGTTCTTGCGCAGGCGATACCACGCCAAGCGGATGCGGTAATCCAGCGCATCCATCATTGCCAGCGGAGGCATGGCAGGCATGTGCAGGTCTGGTTTACGCGATTGAGTCCGTACCGGGGCTTCAAGTCTCTGGGCGTCGTTATGCTTCATGGTCTCCTCCCTGTCCGATGACAATAGGGCGTGGCTAGGCTGTGATTGGCGCCCATGATGCAATCGGGTTTATGATCAGTAAATCGAAAAGAACTGCATCCACTGTTCAAAATTTCTGAAAGGTCTGCCATGCCATCCCCCGCCCCTCTGCAACCCCTGCTGGATACGGAAATTCTGCGCAGCTTCGTGGCCATTGCCGAAACCGAAAGCTTCACACAAGCTGCCAGCGAAGTCTTTCGCACCCCCTCCGCCTTAAGCATGCAGATCAAGCGGCTGGAGGAGCAGGTGGGGCAACGGCTGTTTCTACGCGAAGCGCGGCGGGTTAGCCTGACAGCAGAGGGCGAAGCCATGCTTGGCTATGCCCGACGTCTGTTGAAACTGAACCAGGAAGCCATCAGCCACTTCACTGCCCCGGAGCTGGAAGGCACCGTGCGGCTAGGCACACCCGATGATATTGGCACCCGCATCTTGCCTCAGGTACTGACACAATTTTCTCGCTCTCACCCCGCCGTTCAAGTCAATGTGCTGGTTGGCCGCAGTGCCGACATGCTGCAACAATTCGATGCCGGAAAGCTGGATTTGATTATGGTAACGACGGGTAAACAAGGGCGGCCAGCCCGAGGGGAGGTGGTGCATAACGAACCACTGGTATGGGCCGGAGCACAAGGCGGCATCGCGGTCACACAGAGCCCTTTGCCCCTGGCGCTGGCCAGCCAGGGTTGTCCCTGGCGCAAGATAGCACTGGAGGCGCTGGACCACAGCCAACACCGCTACCGTGTTGCCTATATCAGCGAGCACTGTGCCGGCCAGGAGGCTGCCATGCAGGCTGATTTGGCCATTGGCCCCTTTCCTCTCAGCCTGACTCAACCACCGTTACAGCAACTAGGTGACGAATACGCCTTACCCGCACTAGGCGACTACCAGATCGCGATGCTGAACCGCGGTGAAGAAGGGTCCGCCACCCAAGTACTGGCTGGCCACGTCCGCGCAGCTTTCCGCGCGCGGCGACGCTAACAGCAACCTCCTGCCCTGGCACAACCTCAAGACAACGCAGGCGAAACACACTCACGGCTCAAGCCAAAGACAAGCGCGCTTTACTCCACTGGCTCTGGATCTAAAGCCGTTTCCTGCTCTGCCTGGGTCAGCTCCCGGCTTTCCCCCGGTGCAAGGTGAGCATCCAACTGAATGCGGCCTACGGCCAAACGGTGCAGCGCCGTTACCTTCTTTCCAGTACGCCCAAACATTCGCTTAATCTGGTGATACTTGCCTTCGTGAAGCCATACGTCCGCTTCAAAAGAAGAACGAATCGTTAGCCTGGCCGGCTGGGTGTAAATTTGCTCGAAGTCGAACCACATACGTTGCGAAAATGACACTACATCTTCGTGACTCAACGGTTTATCAACACTCACCCGGTAATGTTTCCAGAGGCCCGTTTCCGGCAAGCTCAAGCGACGCGACCAGGCACCATCATTGGTCAGCAAGACCAAACCTGTGGAATTAAAATCCAGCCGCCCGGCCAGATGCAGCCCTTCACGCTGGCCCCTTGGCAGCAGCTCCAGCACCGTGGGGTGGTGTTCATCTCGGGTAGCGCTGACGACCCCGGCAGGCTTGTTAATCATCAAATAACGTGGCCGGTTCGCCTGCAGAATTTCACCATCGCACACCACCGCATCAAAAAGGCCAATTCGCCGCTGCCGATCCCGCTCCACCTGCCCGTTTACCCGCACGCGCCCGGCAGCCAGCAACAAGCGCAGATTGCTTCGGCTGATCTGCATTCGGGCGCTGAGAAAACGGTCCAGGCGATGGTGTCGAGAAGTCATCAACACATGATAACCGAGCACACGGATTTCCCGTAGCCGGAAGCGATATACCCGTGGCTGGCAAGCTCAATGAAGCATAACTCTTACACTTTTCTCACGCTGTCCTCTGCGCTGTTACGGCCACTCTCAGCGTCACACTGATAACGCCCGATGATCCGATAGCTAAATAAAAAACCGATTCTCAAAGCGTGCACCGCGCCGCTGTTATCGACGGCCCGCAAGTTGCCTATCCGCCGTCTTGCCGTCTGGGAGACCTGAGCGGGCGCCTAGCGACTGCGCTGTACTTTTATCGCAGCGCACACTCAATGCCCAAAAGCCATCCACAAAAAAGGGGCAGCTTAGGTTGCTGCCCCTCGTTCACACATTAACGCAAGCCTCTCTCAGGCCTCTACTTCTACCTCCGCCTCGGCTTCGGCATTCGCGCACACAAACTCATAATCCGTGGACTGCACGTTGCGCGTTTCCAGCCAGTAGCGCAACGTGGAGCCCGGCCACAGAGCGAAGTTCTTGCCATCATCCTGTTGATACCAGCTGGTACAACCGGAGGTCCAGGTGGTGCCTTGCAGGCGGCGCTGCACGTTGGCATTAAAAGCTTGTTGGGCTGTGGGCTTCACATCCAAATAATCCGCGCCCTCCTCTCGCAGCAGCGCCATGCATTGCAAGGCGTATCTCACCTGACACTCAATCATGAACAGAATGGAATTATGGCCCAAGCCCGTGTTTGGCCCCACCAGCATATACAGGTTCGGGTAACCACTGACGGCAATACCATAATGCGCTTCAGCAGATTCGGCCCAGTCCTTATTCAGATCGTGGCCCGGCAAACCGGTCAGCGGAAAGTCTTTCATGTAGACACGTGGATCCACCACAAACCCTGTGCCGAGAATAATACAATCCGCGTCATGCTCTACCCCATCTTCCGTCACCACGCTGTTGGCTTTCACCTCGCGGATACCGGCAGTAACCAGCTCCACATTGTCACGGTTGAACATGGGGAACCACTTGTTGGAAATCAGTACCCGCTTGCAGCCGAAGGTGTAATCAGGTGTCAGTGCCTTCGCCAGCCGCTTGTCTTTCACTTGCAGGCGAATGAACTGTTTACACAGGGCGCCCAGCAGCTGGGCGGCTTTAGGGCTGGAGGCTGGCGCCACTCGAGACTCATTGCCCCAGTAAAGCCGCGCCCGATGCAGTTTGCGCAGGGTCGGGAAGCGCTTGAACAACCGCCGTTGAATACCCCAGTAACCACGTTCATCACGGGGAATAACCCACGCCGCGCTACGCTGGAAGACCGATAGCTTCTTCACCTTGGGGGCAATTTCCGGGCAATACTGAATGGCGCTGCCACCCGTACCGATGGACACCACCTTCTTGCCCACCAAGTCATAAGCATGATCCCATTCGGCTGAATGCATCACCTTGCCTTTGAAACGCTTGAGCCCCTTGATGTTCGGCACACTCGGCACATGTAACGGACCGGAGGCGAGCACAAAGTGGCGACAATCAATGGTCATGCCCGCGGCGGTGCGCACCCTCCAGCGGCCAGTGGTTTCATTAAAATGGGCTTCGTTAACTTCCTGGTTAAACTGGATAAAGGGCCGTAGCTGATACTGCTCCACGGTATCGAGAATGTAGTTCTCGATTTCGTCCCGAGGCGCATAGCGCTTGGTCCAATCCGCCTTGCCGGCGAAGGAAAAGGAATACAAGTGCGACTGCACATCGCAGGCGGCCCCCGGATAGCGATTGAAATACCAAGCACCGCCCACCTGCGCAGCCTTCTCCAAAATAACGAAATCCTCATTGCCCGCTTCTCGTAGCTTGATCGCCATGCACAGCCCGCCGAAGCCAGCCCCTACAATGGCCACATCCACCGACACCGTCTTGGCGGGAATCTTGGCTTTACTAGTCATGTCACTGCCCTCCTCAGGCGGCTTTCAGCCGGTTGACGCGAAAGGCGGCGACTTCCTCAATCAGCGCCTCGGTCTGGTTTAAAAATTCTCGGTTATCATGCATCCAGGGGTGAAAGCCAGGGCGGAAGAAATCCAGCCAATCCGGTATAGAGCGTCGCAGCACCCCCGGCCGGCCCAACGTCAGGTTGACCACCTTCCTCCAGCCGTTCAGGTTCAGCAGGCCGCCCCCCTTCGCCACCATTATCGTGTAGAAGGGCACGTAGAGACTCCAGAACAGCACATTAACCAACAAGAACGCTCCAGCACGTAACCCATAGGCTTTGATGCCTCTGCCCAGCATTTGCTCAAAGGCATCGAAACAGACCGCTTTATGTTCGGTTTCCTCAATGGCATGCCAACGCCAGATCGCCGAATAATGTGGGTCCACTCCTTCCAGCAATTCGGGGTTACGAAGCACCATGTCACCCAGCACTGCGGTAAGGTGTTCCAGCGCCACCGTGGCCGCCAACTGCACCGAGCGCGGCGCCTTCTTCACCAGCTCCAGCAACCGCACCACCAGCGCATCCAGAGCCTCAACAGGCATCCCTTCCGCCTGCAATGCGTCGTTGTATTCCTCATGCTCGCGGGTGTGGAAGCCTTCCTGGCCGATAAAAGCCGAGATCTGCTCCTTCAGTTTCGGATCAGTGATTTCCTTAGCGTAGTTGCGCACACTCTGAATAAAGAAACGCTCCCCCGCCGGAAAGAAAATCGACAGGGTGTTATAGAACTGTGAAACATGCAGCCCGCCGGGGTTCCAGCTCAATGCCTTGCCGGCGGGCAGCCCGAATTTGAGATTCCGGCGTACCGGATCAACTTGAATTGTCATCATCTTGCCCCTTAAGCAGATCGGATTAATCAGATGCTAAGGCCACAAAGGTGACACCCTCAACGGTTACATTGAACAATGTAACCGTATATTGATATGGGTCAAACTGAGCAAGAAAGGAGGTACAAAGAAGAAAAATTTGTTTACTTTAAAAAATGAAACGAGACCGGCACCCTCGACTTCAGCGCTCCCCGAGTGAAAAGAGCCCCCCGGTGGGAATAAACACACACGTCACACAAATATCAAACCGCATACCCGCAGCGGCCCCACTACTGCAGGTCTGTTAACCCCCTACTCATGCGGGCGGTTAAAATGGGGGGGATTACAGAGTGAAGGCTATCAATATCGAACAAAGACTGTTGAAGAGACACAAAAAATCCGGCTTCCAGTGAATGAAAGCCGGATTTTCCAAGGCCCTGCTTTAGACCGCAATGCTTAAGTGAACAGCATTACGCCAATAGGCGGGCAGTCTTTACTTGCGTCGAGGAAAACTTGCGCAGGCTATCACATGTTTTCCGCACATATTCTTTAAAACTTATGTTCCATACCAATACCGAAAATGGTTTCTTCGGTATCATCGACATCGTCATCGACATCGAGGTCGCGCTCAAGCTGTGTACCGTAGAGATAAACCTTGCTCGCTTTAGCCAGTTTATAGTCTGCACCCAAGCTTACTTGGGTTACTTCTTCGTCGGTCACATCAGCTTCAGTCATGCCGTACTGAGCTTTCAATTTCACGCGATCAATCTTGAACGCTGCACTCAGGATATAGGACGATTCTTCGCCTTTATCCATGCCAGGGGCAGATTCTGCTTCTTCAGCCATCTGATATAAAGCACCTAACTCAACGTTACCCGGCTTAAGACCGACCACAACACGGGTAATATCGATAGTCGGGCTATTACCCGTTTCATCAGTGGTCAGCTCATCGACCATGTCCGCATCGTAAGAAACAGCACCGTAAAACATGTCTTTTTCAGCGACCAAAGACACAGAGATGGTGTCTGCCAGGCCGGTTTCCTCGTCACCGTCGCCGTCGATATCTTCGTTTTCTGCCGGAATAAACGCCGCGTTCAGGGTAACAAGATCACCCAGTGAAGGTGTGCTGTACTGAATGATGTTAGAAACTCGGTTCTCGCCAGACAAGACGTTCTTGATATCGCCGCCCAGATCATTGAACTGGTCGATTTTGCCTTGGGCTTTTTTGGTGGGGGTATCAAACTTACCCGCTTTTAGGGTACCGAAGCTGCCTTTCAAACCCCCGAAGATGTTGCGTTGGCTGAAAGTTTCACCATCTTTGTCGCCGTCATCCACGCTAATTTCAAACTCAGCTTGATAGATAGCTTTCAGGCCAGCCACGTCCAAATCAAAATCACCTTTAACCCCTAGACGAGAGGCGTTGCTGTTGAGTTCCCAGGCATCGTCGCTTGAGTTCTCGCCATCGTCGAACTCGGCGTTTTCCAGAGAAACATTAACTTTACCGTAAACCGTCGGGCCATCGGCCAGAGCCAGACCAGGCATGGCTACGGCAGCCCCCACAGCGATCGCAAGCAAATTCTTCTTCATTCCAACACTCCTTCAATCAGGCAATATTTTGTATTCGACATAACAGCGTGACTGAAACCCCAAGCAAGCGAGGTAACGTTGACTGCTTGGTGGCGCAGTATGGGGAGAGTGAATGACTGAAAGGTTTCTCTTATATGAAGCTTTTATTTCACGGGAACAAGAGGGGGGTATGTGTGGTCAATCTGCCGCTTTCTTCGCTTCCTGCCAGGCGGCCTCCAGCGCGCTTTCATCTAATAATTTCAGTGGGCTGAGCTGCTCACGTTCCATGGTGCGAAAACGCCGTTCGAACTTGTTGGTTGCCCGGCGCAACGCCTGTTCAGGGTCTATCTTTAGGTGCCTGGACAGGTTTACAAGAGTAAAAAGCACATCGCCAAACTCATCTTCGATGGCATCTTTGTGGCCACTGGAAAGCGCTTCGTCCAGCTCCGCCAACTCCCGGCTCACCTGCTCACGAACCGGCTCCGGGGCGCGCCAATCAAAACCCACCTTGGCGGCTTTCTTCTGTACTTTGCCCGCACGCTGCAATGCGGGAAGCCCTGTCGGGACGCCATCGATGGTGCTGTTATGGTCACGGCCCTTACGGGTGCGCTCCTGTTGCTTGATCTGTTCCCAGTTTGCTTTTACTGCTTGTTCGTCATCGGCCTGGGTACCGGCAAATACATGGGGGTGACGGCGAACCATCTTGTCACACAGCACCTGCACAACCTCATTGAAATCGAACAGCCCCTGCTCTTGCGCCATTTGCGAATGGAACACGACCTGCAGTAACAGGTCGCCCAGTTCTTCCTTCAACTCAGGATAGTCCCGCAAGGCAATGGCCTCGGCCACCTCGAAGGCTTCCTCAATGGTGTAAGGAGCGATGGAATCAAAATCCTGTTTGATGTCCCACGGACAGCCGGTTTCCGGGTCGCGGAGTTGGGCCATGATGGACAACAACATTTCGATGTTAGACATGCTTTCCTTTAATCATTTCTTGTAGCGTCGTACTTCCAATACGCCTTTGAGCTGATCCAGCTTGGCCAATACTTTGCCCAGGTTACCCAGGGTCGCAATTTCCAGCGTGAGCAGCATGGTGGCGGTGTTATCGTCCTGATGAGATTGGGTGTGCACCGCGGTCACGTTGACCTTTTCATTGGCCAGCACCGCAATCACGTCCTTGAGCAAGCCTTGTCGGTCCCAGGCACGCAGGAACACATCCACTGGGTAGGTAATCCGATCCGCTTCGCCCCAGGTAACCTCGATCACCCGGTTAGGGTCATCACCCTGCATCGCCAGCAGCTTTTCACAGTCAGCGCGGTGCACTGTCACGCCTCGCCCTTGGGTGATGAAACCCATGACCTGATCGCCAGGTACCGGTTGGCAACAACCGGCCATGTGCGTCAGTAAGTTACCCACGCCATGAATGGTAATATCACCACTGGTGGAGGCTTTCGGTTTGGCGGGAACAAATTCCAGTTCTTGCTGGTTGTGGTCTGGCTGCAGGGCCTGCACTTGATTAACCACATGCCCAGGCCGCAAATCCCCCGCCCCCAACGACGCCAAAACATCATCACCGGTTTTCAGGTTAAGGTGAGGCGCAAGGGTATCAAGGTCGACTTTATCCAACGCTAACCGCGACATTTCCTTTTCCAGGATGGTGCGACCCTGGACGATGTGGACATCGCGATCCTGACGTTTAAACCATTGTTGTATTCTTGCCCGAGCTGACGAGGTAGCCACATAACCCAGCGACGGGGTCAACCAGTCACGGCTGGGGCCACCTTCTTTGGTGGTGAGAATGGTGACCTGTTCGCCGGTGTTCAGACTGTAGTTCAATGGCACGATATGGCCGTTAACCTTGGCGCCACGGCAGCGATGCCCCACTTCGGTATGAATGTGGTAGGCAAAGTCCACCGGCGTAGCGCCAGATTCCAAGTCCACCACATGCCCTTCCGGGGTGAAGACATACACCCGGTCACTGACTAGGCCGTGGCGCAGTTCATCCACCATGGCATCCGGGCTGTCGTCGCCCAGCTCTTCATGCCATTCGAGCACCTGACGAAGCCAGGCAATGCGCTGTTCGTAATCGGTAACACCGCTTTTGCCTTTCTTGGCCCCTTCTTTGTAACGCCAGTGAGCGCAGACCCCCAGCTCCGCCTCTTCGTGCATATCGAAGGTACGAATCTGCACTTCAAGCATCTTGCGTTCCGGGCCGACTACCGCGGTATGCAGGCTCTGGTAGCCATTGCCCTTGGGGCTGGCAATGTAGTCGTCGAACTCCTTAGGCACGTGCTGCCAAAGTGAATGAACCACCCCCAGAGCGGCATAACAATCACGCACTTCCGGCACCAGAATACGCACCGCGCGCACATCATAGACTTCACCAAAGTCCAGATGCTTTTTCTGCATCTTCCGCCAGATACTGTAGATATGCTTGGCACGGCCATTCACGTCGGCACCACCGATGCCGTTCTTTTTCAGATAACCGCGCAGCTGCTCCAGTACATTTTCAATATACTGCTCGCGAGCCAGGCGTTTCTCATCCAGCAACTTGGCAATTTTCTTGTAGGCACCTGATTGCAGGTAGCGGAAAGACAGATCCTCCAGCTCCCACTTCAACTGACCCACGCCGAGTCGGTGGGCCAGCGGCGCGTAGATATCGAAGATTTCCTGCGCCACCTTGCTCTGGCGCTCCGGGCCCGATTCCTTGACGGCACGAATGATCACGGTGCGTTCGGCAAGCTTAACCAAGGCAACGCGCACGTCGTCGACCATGGCCACCAGCATCTTGCGCATATTGTCCAGCTGGCCATCCTGCTGGCCCAATACGGCTTTACGGGTAGGGTTAACGGAGGTACTGATTGCCGCCATGCGCAGCACGCCTTCAATCAGGTTCGCCACCTCCGGGCCAAATTCTTTCTCCACTTCCAGCAGGGTGACCTGCCCTTCACGCACCGCCCGGTAAAGGATAGCGGCGGGAAGAACATCGCTGTCGGCCCCTAGGTCCACCAGCACTTCGGCCATCTCCAGGCCGATATCCAGGCAGCCTTTGCCGTAGGGCCACACTCGCCCCGCCGCTTCGCCGGCCAGCTGACATTGCTCTGCGCGTTCGCAGGCTTGTTCCAACAAAGCACGCTCACGGACCGGCGCACGGCCTTCCAACTGGACGATCCAATCTCTCCAGTGAACGATAGAACCTTCAGAAGGCTGACGACGAACCGTTACCATGGCAAATCCTGCTACTTTTTCTTCGCTTTTTCGAATACAGCGATGGACTCAACGTGGGTAGTATGAGGGAACATATCCATCACACCGGCCGCTTTAAGACGGTAGCCCAGCGCCATCAGTTCCCCGGCATCACGGGCCAATGTGGCGGGGTTGCATGACACATAAACAATCTTCGACGCACCAAGGCGGGGCATCAGTTTCACCATTTCCAGTGCCCCGGTACGGGGCGGATCAATCAAGATACGGTCATAGGTCTGTCTGGCCCAGGCCTGACCGCTAACGTCCTGGCTCAGGTCCCAGGCGTGAAACTCCAGGTTTTCCAAGCTGTTACGACGGGCGTTCTCGTAACCGCGCTCCACCATGGCCTGGCTGACCTCCACGCCCACCACCTTGCCGGCCCGCTTGGCGGCAGGAATGGTGAAATTCCCCAGGCCGCAGAACAGGTCCAGTACCGTGTGATCCGGTGAGATATCCAGCAAGTCCAATGCCAACGGCACCATCTTGCGGTTAATTTCTGCATTCACCTGGGTGAAATCCGTAGGGTGAAAGGCCAGCTCAACCCCTGCCGACGGATGTTTGTAGTACAGGCGCTGTTCACCCTCTTGCGGCCAAATACGATGCACCGTGCTTTCGTTGCCCGGCTGCAGATAACAGTGCCAACCTAGATTCTGACAAAAGCCCAGCAGGGCTTGTTGATCTGCCTCAGGCAGTGGATCCAGGTGGCGGATAATCAGGGCCACGTCGTCATCGCCGGCGGCCAATTCGATCTGCGGAATGCGACTACGACTTTCCAGGCCGTGCATTAGCGTACGCAACGCATCAATACGGTGGCCCACATCGGGAATCAGCACCTCACAGGTGTGTAACTGAGCGATGAAGCTATTTCGTTTCTCCCGAAAGCCCACCAGCGTTTCGCCCTTGGCTTCCACGTATTTCACGCCCATGCGCGCCTTACTGCGATAACCGGTTACCGGTCCGGTCAGCGGCGCCAGCCATTCTTCCGGTTCCAGCCCACCAAAATGCGCTAGTTGTTCGCGCAAGACTGCTTGTTTGCGCGATACCTGCACCTCAGGGCTCATATGCTGCAGGCTACAGCCACCACACAGGGTACTGTGCTCGCAAGGTGGGGTGACCCGATCCGGCGAGGCAGTCACAATTTCCACGGCTTTGCCTTCATCGAACTTGCGGCGCATATAGGTGAATTTGAACATCACCTCCTCACCGGGAAGTGCATTATCAATAAAGGTGGTTTTGCCATCGCGACGGGCGATGCCCCGGCCATCGTGGCTCAGGGTTTCAATGCTGGCGGGTTCCGGCGTTTCCGGTAACTGCTTGCGACGTCGTGCCATGGAAATCTCAATGCTCTGGAATGTACAGCTAGGGTGGGCAGCCGCCGGGGCCAGCTGCCAATGTGGTGCGGATTGTATCGTTTCAGGCGGCGAACGTCAGATTTGCGACGCGCCCGGGGGTATCACGCCCCCGATGCCTTCTGCCAGGTATCCAGAAACGCCAGAAAGTGCGGGTGCCCTTCCTGCTTCAGGTAATCCTGCAGCAAGGTCAGCTCCTGGTCGTATCCGGTGGCATCCAGCTCACCGCGCATCAACTGAAAGCGCAGGTAAACCAACCAGGTGTTGAGCACATCGGTTTCGCAGTAATCGCGAATGCCCTTGAGGTCGCCCTCCTGGAAGGCATCGAAAACCTTGCCGCCGCTCATGCCCATTTTGCCCGGAAAGCCCAGCAGCGTGGCGATCTGGTCCAGCGGCGCATTAGCACGTCCGTTGTACATGGCCAGCACGTCCATCAGGTCCAGGTGACGCTGATGGTAGCGGCTCAGGTAGTTGTTCCATTTAAAGCTGGTGTCTTCGTTGCCGGTTTCCCAGTAACGGTGAGCGGTGACCCCATGCTTGAGCGCGCGGTAATGCAGAACAGGCAGGTCAAAACCGCCGCCATTCCAGCTCACTAGATTAGGAGTAAAGCGATCGATGCCATCATAAAAACGCTCGATCAGCTCTTTTTCCGTGCTGTTTTCATCGCCCAGCGTCCACACCTTGAGGCCTTGCGGTGAGCGCAACACCACAGAGATAGCAACAATGCGATGCAAGTGCAGGCGCAGAAATTCGGTGCCGTTTTCTTGGCGGCGCAGGTTAAGCAAGGCACTGGCCGTATCCTTGTCGCTCAGGCCGTCCAAATCATAAATACGGCGTCCGCCATCCAGATCTGGAATGGTTTCGATATCAAAAACAAGAACATTCATTCCTGAGTTTCTCCTTGCTGTGCTTCCTGAAACACGCCGGTGGACAAGTAACGGTCACCCCGATCACAGATAATCGCCACGATAACGGCATTTTGCAGTTCTTCACTCAACTGCAATGCACCGGCCACCGCTCCACCGGACGAGACTCCGCAGCTAATTCCCTCTTCACGGGCCAGACGACGCATAGTGCGTTCTGCCAGCGTCTGCCCCATATCCACCACCCGATCCACCCTGGCATCATCATAGATAGTGGGCAGATATTCCTTCGGCCAGCGGCGGATACCTGGAATGGATGCCCCGTCCACCGGTTGCAGGCCGACAATCTGAATAGCCGGATTCTGCTCCTTGAGGTACATACTGCAGCCCATGATGGTGCCGGTTGTGCCCATGGAACTCACGAAATGGGTAATGGTGCCATTCGTATCGCGCCAAATTTCCGGACCGGTGCTTTCATAGTGGGCCAGTGGATTATCCGGGTTACCAAATTGGTCCAGCACCGTGCCTTCACCCCGCGCCTGCATGGCCTGAGCCAAATCCCGCGCGCCTTCCATGCCCTGCTCTTTACTCACGGAAATCAGCTCGGCGCCGTAGGCGGCCATGGCATCACGGCGTTCCTGGCTCTGGTTAGCCGGCATGATTAATTTCATGCGATAACCGCGCATGGCGGCGGCCATGGCCAGCGCTATACCGGTGTTGCCACTGGTCGCTTCGATCAAGGTATCACCGGGCTGGATATCGCCACGCTGCTCGGCCTTGAGGATCATGTTTAATGCCGGGCGGTCTTTTACCGAACCGGCGGGGTTATTGCCCTCGAGCTTGACCAGAATGATATTGCTGGTCTTTCCCGGCATGCGCTGCAAGCGCACAAGAGGCGTATTACCCACGGTCTGTTCAATGGTTTTATAATTCATGGCGCGTATTGTACCTAAAAAGCCCCTTCGTGCTGCACGCTTGACGCAACAACACGGTTGGGAGTGCACAGAATTAACGCGCTAGGGCCGCGTCCTATTATCAGTGCAGAGCACTCTGAAGTGCAGGGCAACCCCGTTAGCCACACTGTTATGTGGAGCGTGCTGCATGTTGCTGCTCTTCAGGCATAATGGGGAAAACAACAGCAATCGGGGATCCATGGTTAACCAAAGCCTTCGCTCACGTCTGATGTTCATGGCCACCTTGCCCGCCTTGTTGGCGGCGCTGGTTATTGGTGGCTACTCTACGGTTAACCGCATTATCGATGTCCGTGATACTAATGCTCAACGCCAGCAACTGATCACCGATAGCTATGCCGCCCAATTGGAAACCCTGCCCCAAAGCAGCCAGCGCAAGCAGCAAATGCTGTTACGCCAATTGCTGGAAGAACAGGACGTGCGCGCCGCTACTCTGATATACAACGACGACAAGCTCATCATCCACTCCGGCCCACGGCTGCGCCCCACGCCCACCGCCGCCACAACTGATGAACAGGGCCGCATTACCACGGATACCAGCTGGCAACTTCAACGGGACCTGAGCGGCATGCTGCCCGCTCAACTCACCGTGGAGTTTTCCCGGCAAGGGCAATACCTTTCCACCTTGGAAAACCTGCTGACTCTGTTGCTGGTAATGCTGGGCCTGATCATCATCACCATGATCCCCACACTGCGTTTTTCCCGACAACTTACCCAGCCCATCAGCGACATGGTCAACGCCGTGCATCACATTCGCGATGGTGACCTGAGTATGGCGATTAACACCCAAGCCAAAGGCGAGCTATCTGAGCTGGAAACTGCCCTGCGACAAATGGTGGCCGCACTGGCCGACGCGCAAACGGAGTTACAGCAAAACGTGGATCAAGCCACCCAGGATTTACGCGAAACCCTGGAAACTATCGAAATTCAAAACATCGAACTGGACATGGCCCGCAAGGAAGCTCTGAAAGCCAGCCACATCAAGTCTGAATTCTTGGCCAACATGAGCCACGAAATTCGTACCCCGCTCAACGGCATACTGGGGTTTACCAAATTACTTGACCGCTCTCCGCTGAGTCCACGCCAAGAAGACTACCTCTCCACCATTCATAAAAGCGCAGAATCTTTGCTGGCGATCATCAATGATGTACTCGATTTTTCCAAAATCGAAGCCGGCAAACTCTCTCTCGATCACACCCCTCTTAACCTTCACGATCTGATCGAGGACGTACAGACGCTGCTGGCTCCCATGGCTCAGGAACGGGGACTGGAGCAGGCGGCCATTATCTATTCCGATGTGCCCGTGGCTCTGCTGGGCGACCCCCTGCGTATTCGCCAGGTACTGACCAACCTGCTTAGCAACGCGATTAAATTCACCGAGCACGGCTCGGTAGTAGTGCGCGCCATGCTGGAAGAAGATCGCGGGGCCGAAGCCATCATCAAAATTAGCGTCACTGATACCGGCCACGGACTAAGTCAAGAAGCACAGAAGGATTTGTTCAGCGCCTTTACCCAGGCCGACCAAAGCGCCCGCCGGCAGGAAGGCGGCACCGGGCTTGGATTGGCTATCAGCAAGCGTTTGGTGGAAGGTATGGGTGGCGAAATTGGTATCGAAAGCAGTGAGGAACGCGGTTCGACCTTCTGGTTCACCCTGCGTACCGAACGAGACCCGAAACAACCCGTCCAGCAGCTGCCCCACGCCCTGATCGGTTGCACCGCCACCTTGATCGAAAGTGATGAATACGCCCGCCTGGGGCTGTACCACATGCTCAGCCATATGCAGCTTCGCATTCACGAACAACACAGCCTCAACGATCTGATGGCCACCCTGGATAATGGAGTGCTGGCAAAAAGTGATTTCCTGGTTGTCGGCTTACCCAGCCAAAGCCCCGATCTTGATCTACAGCGGCTACTGGATGACCTGGCGGCACTGGGCACCCCCACGCTGGTGCTGTGCAACAATCCTGAACATATTTGCCGCTGGCTGGATGATTACCCCCACTGCCGCGTTGAAGGCAAACCTGCCACTCGCCAACGGCTACACAATGCCCTGCTTTCCCTGAGCGGGCAGGACACACCGGCAGCTCCCAGACAACAGGCCAGCAGTCAGTTTTCCCAACCGGTTTCGGTGCTGCTGGTGGATGACCACCCGGGGAATCTAAAATTGGCCCGGGTTTTCCTGGAGGAGCTCGGTGTCACCGTTACCGCATGTGATAGCGGCCAGAGCGCCTTGGATACCTTCCAGCAATACCCTTTCGACCTGGTCTTCATGGACATCCAGATGCCCGGTATGGACGGAAAGGAAACCACCAAACGCATGCGCAACGCGGAGCCGAATGGAATCCATACGCCGATTGTGGCGCTCACCGCCCACGCACTGGAAAGCGAGCGACGCGAATTACTGGACAGTGGGTTGGATGATTATCTGAGCAAACCCATCACAGAAGGGCAGTTGCGACATACTTTGGAAAAATGGGTACTGGAGAGCACCAGTGAGGCCCTGTCAGATAGCACTGATAACAACGACGGCAGCGATCAGGTATATGACCCTGAGCTGGCTCGCCGTCGTGCAGGGGGGCGCGATCATCTGGCTGCTGAAATGCTGAAAATGCTATTCGACAGCCTGGAGACGGAGCGCCCGGCTATCTCTGCAGCGTTCGACCGCAACGATAACGGTGACTTGTTAGAGCGGGTACACAAACTCCATGGTGCTACCCGTTACTGCGGCACGCCACGGCTGGAGCAAGCCGCCCGGCAATTGGAAGAAGCATTGAAAACCGGTAGCCACCGGGATGGGCTCGGGCCGCTGGTCTCCGCCCTATGTGATGAAATCTGTGCCTTGGAGCAACGCTACCAAGAGCAAGGGCAAGCCATGATCCTAGGCCAGCAAGCCTGAACTCACCTGAAACCCTCAAGTGAGCTGCCCGGAATAATCACGCCTTGTTGATCAAGCTGCGCATGCTACGCACGGCTTCATCCAAACCCGTAATCGCGGCCCTAGCGATAATGCTATGCCCGATATTCAGTTCATTGATGCCGGGAATTTCAGCAATCGGCAAGGTATTGTGGTAATGCAACCCGTGGCCCGCATTCACAATTAACCCCTGTTCCAGAGCAAACGCCACCGCAGAACGAATACGCGCCAGTTCCTGCTGTTGCTCTCCAACGGTTTCCGCGTCGGCGTAACCCCCGGTGTGAATTTCAATGGCCGGTGCTCCGCATTCACGAGCGGCGAGAATTTGCGATTCCTCTGCATCAATAAATAACGACACCTCGATCCCCGCTTGCCCCAATCGCTGGCAGCACTGGGCAATCCAAGCCTTGTTACCCGCAACGTCCAAGCCACCCTCAGTGGTCAGCTCCTCACGTTTTTCCGGCACCAAGCAACAATGCGGTGGCTGAATCCGACAGGCAATACCCACCATTTCCTCAGTAGCCGCCATTTCCAGGTTCATTCGCGTCTGTAATGTTTGGGCCAGTAATGCCACATCCCGATCATTGATGTGGCGACGGTCTTCACGCAAATGCACAGTAATACCATCCGCGCCTGCCTGCTCCGCGATCAAAGCCGCCTGCACCGGTTCCGGATAACGGGTGCCACGGGCCTGACGCAGAGTGGCGATATGATCGATATTAACGCCCAACAGGACGCGTGAAAAATCAGACATTTTCAAAACTCAGTTGAAGTTCAAAGACTTGGATTCAATGGCAAAGGACAACGCCAAACTAATCGGAATCGGGGGATTAGAAGGTGAGATGAGTTACCTTGCTCCTCTAACCACCACGCTGGAGTTGCAATATATACCGGCCTCACACCAGACGAACAATACCAGATAGCCGCAAGCATTAAAGTCAGAATGAACCTGAGGGAAATCGCTAGGCCGTTGGGTCGGACCCGTTCGACTATCACAGGCTCTTCGTACACCGTGCCCTCCGCCGACGCCTGGCTCCGTTTATGGATCAGGTTCCCAGCTTGGCGATGGATAATAATAGGGAATTCACGCCATATGAATGGCAGGGGAATAAGCTGGGCACCAGCTCAACGTGGACACACTGCGTATGCATTACTACCCACCGGTCGCCGGAAATTCGGAAGGATATTTTATTGCAGAGCCGAGGCAAGCGCTATGCCGCCTCAGGTCGAGGCGCCAGGGCCGCTCAGCAAGAAAGGAGAATGCTGCAGGCTAAACAAGAAGGTATCCACATAATCCGGCGCAGACTCCGCCATATCGAACACTGACGGATCCAGCAGCCAGTGCATGATCAACCCGGTTAGCAAGCTGTGCAGCAAGGTCACTGCACGACTAACGTCTAACCCGTCGGGCAGCTGTCCTCTGGCAATGGCATTCCTGAACGTGGTTTCCAACCCGTCAGAAGCATCTTTGCAGGCATCCTGCTGACGGTGCAGCAGGTCCAGGTTCTCCCCGCTAAGCTCGCACTTCTGGAAAATGATCTCGAAAACACGACGCTGAGACGGGTCCCGTGCCACTTTCTGTAACAGGTAGACCATAAACTCACGTAGTCGACCGAGCGGATCCACCTCATCATCGGCCCCGGCACGCTGGGCGAGCGCCTCGAATGGCAATCGCCGGCGATCCGCCATGGCCACAAACACATCGTGTTTATTTTTGAAGTGCCAGTAAATCGCCCCTCGTGTCACGCCCGCCTCACAGGCAATATCATTTAATGAGGCAGACAACACACCCTTGCGGTGAAACACGTGTTCCGCCGCATCCAGAATATGGGTACGGGTTTCCATCGCTTCTGCCTTGGTGCGCCGAACCATTGGAGGCTCCCAAATGGAATTGAGGATTTTTCGTGCAAGTTGGCCAAAAGACCTATACATACATCTGCGAACGTATATACTGAACTCGATTCATTTTTCATGCAAGCATCACTGCTCGGTCTGCATCGGCCCGACTAATGGTGTGCTATAGCATGTTTCCAAGCACTGAGGTGATTATGCGCAGCGGTTTCATTCTCCCCCTGATGGCAGGCGTACTTGCCCTGCAGCTAAGTGGCTGCGGCGATGCCGGCCAATCCGGCCAACAACAGCAACAAGCTCCTGAAGTCGGTTTTGTCACCGTCAAGGCGGCCACTATCACCTTGAACCGGGAGCTGCCCGGGCGAACAACTGCGCACCAGATTGCCGAAGTGCGGCCCCAAGTCAGTGGTGTGATAGAAAAGCGCCTGTTTGAAGAAGGTCAAGAAGTAAAGGCGGGGGAGCCGCTGTACAAAATAGATTCACGTACCTATCAGGCAGCGGTGGCTACCGCCCGCGCAGAGCTGGCCCGAGCTCAAGCCACCCTGAAATCCAACGATTTACGCGCCAAACGCTTCAAAAAACTTCTGGATTACAAAGCAGTAAGTCAGCAGGAATACGACGAAGCTCAAGCTCAGTTGGATGAGAACAAAGCCGCGGTGGCCGCTGCGCGCGCCAACCTGCAAAGTGCTCAAATTAATCTGGATTACGCCACTATAGAAGCGCCCATCAGCGGTCGCATTGGCCGCTCCAGTGTCACCGCCGGTGCCCTGGTGACCGCTAATCAAGCGAACACGCTGGCCACCATTCGCCAACTCGACCCAATCTACGTGGACCTAACCCAGTCCAGCAACGAGTTGCGCCAGCTGCGCCAAGCCATGCAAGCCGGTGAGCTGCAACAAGTCAGCGACGACGAAGCGCGCATTACCCTGATCCTGGAAGACGGCTCCCACTATAAGGAAGCCGGTGCCCTGCAATTTTCCGAATTCGCCGTGGAGGAAAGCACCGGCTCCGTCACCTTGCGTGCCCTGTTTCCCAACCCGGACGGCGAACTGCTGCCCGGCATGTTCGTTCGCGGCCGCTTACCGGAAGGTCAACGCAAGGATGCCATTCTGGTTCCCCAGAAAGGCATTACCCGAGACCCGACCGGCCAAGCCTCTGCCATGCTGATCGACAACAATAATCAGGTCAAAAAAGTGAAAGTCAGCACTGAGCGCGCGGTAGGCAGCCAGTGGCTGATTGCCGACGGACTGAAAGACGGTGATCGTCTGATTGTGGACGGCTTGCAACGGATTCAGCCCGGCGCTGAGGTCTCCCCTGTGGACACAGAAAAAGCCAACGCCAAGCAAGAGCCCGCTCAGCAAGAACAACCCCAGCCCCCCGCCGACGAAACTGGCGAGGCACAGAGCGCAGCGCAATAATACGCAACGACGAGAAACGGGATTTCCATGGCCAGATTTTTTATTGACCGACCAATTTTTGCCTGGGTGATCGCCATCATCATGATGATGGCCGGAGCCTTGGCCATTTACACCCTTCCCATTGAGCAGTACCCCACCGTTGCGCCACCACAGGTCTCCATTGCCGGTAACTACCCCGGCGCCTCGGCGAAGACCGTGGAAGACTCGGTCACCCAGGTGATCGAGCAACAAATGAACGGGATCGACAATCTGCTGTACATGAGCTCCACCAGTGACTCCTTCGGTAATGCCGCTGTGGACCTGACGTTCGCCCCCGGTACCGACCCGGACATTGCCCAAGTACAGGTACAGAACAAACTGCAGTTGGCGACCCCCCTGCTGCCCCAGGAAGTGCAGCAACAGGGGATGCAGGTGACCAAATCCTCCGACTCCTTCCTGATGGTGGCGGGCTTTACCTCTGAAGATGGCAGCCTGTCCCGGGCTGACTTGGCCGACTATGTCGCCTCCAACGTGCAGGATCCAGTAAGCCGGGTGCCCGGCGTGGGTCAAATTCAGCTGTTTGGTTCCCCCTACGCCATGCGCGTCTGGCTGGATCCGAACAAGCTGAACAAGTTTGATTTAACCCCCCAGGATATTACCCAGACAATCGAGGTTCAAAACAACCAGGTAGCCAGCGGTCAATTGGGCGGCGCACCGGCCGTGGAAGGCCAGCAATTGAACGCCACCATCATCGCCCAGACCCGCCTGGAAGACGTGGATCAATTCGAGAATATCCTGCTGAAAGTAAACCCGGACGGCTCTCAGGTATTCCTCAAAGACGTGGCCCGGGTGGAATTGGCGGCCCAGAATTACGACGTGCAGGGCCGTTACAATGGCCAGCCCGCCGCCGGCTTGGCCATCAGCCTAGCCACCGGCGCCAACGCCCTGGACACCGCAGAAGCACTGCGTGCCCGCCTGGACGAACTAAAGCCCTACTTCCCTGACAAGATGGAGATGGTGTTTCCCTACGACACCACGCCCTTCGTCAGTATCTCCATCGAGGAAGTGGTACATACCCTGTTCGAGGCCATCATCCTGGTTTTCCTGGTGATGTATCTGTTCTTGCAGAACTTCCGCGCCACCCTGATTCCTACCTTGGCAGTGCCGGTAGTACTGCTGGGCACTTTTGCAGTGCTCGCCGCCTTTGGCTTTTCTATCAACACCCTGACCATGTTTGGCATGGTGCTGGCCATCGGTCTACTGGTTGATGACGCCATCGTGGTGGTGGAAAACGTGGAACGGGTGATGCACGAGGAAGGCCTCCCGCCCAAGGAAGCGACCCGTAAATCCATGGGCCAAATTACCGGCGCGCTAGTGGGCATCGCCTTGGTACTGTCAGCCGTATTCGTTCCCATGGCCTTTTTCCCGGGCTCCACCGGTGCCATTTACCGCCAGTTCTCCATCACCATTGTGTCTGCCATGGTGTTGTCCGTTCTTGTGGCACTGATCCTCACTCCGGCCCTGTGTGCCACCATGCTCAAAGCCAAAGACACTGAGCACCAAACCGATCATGGCTTCTTCGGCTGGTTTAACCGCACCTTCGACAAGAGCAGCCGTCGTTATCAGGGCAGCGTTGAAAAGATCCTCGGCCGCCGGGGCCGTTACCTGTTTATCTATGTGGTGATCGTCGGTGTGCTCGGCTTCAGCTTTATGCGCTTGCCCTCCAGCTTCCTGCCGGAAGAAGATCAGGGGATTTTGTTCACCCTGGTGACCTTGCCGGCGGGCTCTACCCAAGAGCAGACGGTCAAGGTGCTGGAAAAAATGGAGGACTATTATCTGAACGAAGAGTCCTCCGCGGTGGATGGTCTGTTCACCGTGGCCGGCTTTAGTTTCACCGGTCGGGGCCAAAACGCCGGCATGGCGTTCGTGAACCTGAAGGACTGGTCAGAACGGGATCTATCCGTGGACGGCGCCAACAATGTGGTTGGCCGTGCCATGGAGTATTTCTCAACCATTCGTGAAGCGATGATGTTTGCGCTGAACCCGCCATCGATCCCTGAACTGGGCAACGCCAGTGGGTTCGACTTCCAGCTGCTGGACCAATCTGGCCAAGGGCACGAAGCGCTGATTCAGGCTCGTAACCAGATGCTCGGCATGGCCGCACAAGACCCGCGACTGGCAGGGGTACGCCCCAATGGCCTGGAAGACAGCCCGCAGTACCAGATCGATATTGACCAGCAGAAAGCCAAAGCGCTGGGGCTGTCCATCAGCGACATCAACAGCACTCTGCAGATTGCCTGGGGCTCCAGCTACGTCAACAACTTTGTCGACCGGGGCCGGGTAAAACGAGTGTATGTGCAGGCCGATGCCCCTTACCGCATGCTACCGAAAAACGTCAACGACTGGTTTGTGCGTAATAACCAGGGCGAAATGGTGCCGTTCTCCACTTTTGCTACTGGTCACTGGACGTACGGCTCACCCAAGCTGGAACGCTATAACGGTGTGTCGTCGGTGAACATCCAAGGCAACGCGGCGCCCGGCTACAGTACCGGCGACGCCATGGATGCCATGGAAGAGCTAGCTGCCAAACTGCCCGCCGGGTTCGGTTTCGAATGGACCGGCATGTCCTACCAGGAACGCCAGTCCGGTGACCAGGCCCCTGCGCTGTATGTCATTTCGCTATTGGTAGTATTCCTCTGCCTGGCCGCCCTGTATGAAAGCTGGTCGATTCCATTCGCGGTAATGCTGGTGGTCCCTCTGGGCATTCTGGGTGCGGTACTGGCCGCTACCTTCCGTGACCTGAACAACGACGTCTTCTTCCAGGTGGGGCTATTGACCACCATCGGGCTCTCTGCAAAGAACGCCATTCTGATTGCGGAATTCGCGCTGGAGCTGGAGCAGAAAGGCGAACACTTGCTCAAGGCCACCCTGGAAGCCGTGCGCATGCGACTACGACCGATCCTGATGACCTCACTGGCCTTCATGCTCGGGGTAACCCCACTGATGATCAGTACCGGTGCTGGCGCCGGTGCCCGTAACGCCATCGGTACCGGGGTATTCGGCGGCATGCTCACCGCCACCGTCCTCGCCATCTTCTTTATTCCGCTGTTCTACGTGGCGGTGCGCAAACTCTCCGGCGTGCCCCTTGACGGCAAGAAGAAAGACAAAGAATAACTCCCCGCGGAGTAACACTGATGACCCGTAACCCTCTGACGCTCGCCCTTCTGGGCGGGCTGATGCTGGGTGGCTGCACCCTCGCCCCCAGCTATCAACAACCACCCTCCCCAGTCCCTGCGCAAATCGGTGAAGCCGGTGGCAATAGTGCCAGCGAGCTAACCCTGCCCGGCTGGTCCAGCCTTTATCAGAGCGCGGAATTGCGACAGCTGATTCAGCGCGCATTGGATAACAACCGGGATCTGCGTATCGCGGTACTCGATGTGGCTGCCCTGCGCGCCCAGTACCAAATCCAGCGCGCCGACCTGTACCCAAACCTGTCCGTGGACGGCAGCGGTACCCGCCAGCGTCTGCCCGCAGAGCTCTCCGGCACCGGCCATTCCACATTATCGGATCAATACGGTGTGCAAGTTGGCGTCACCGCCTGGGAACTGAATCTGTTTGGCCGGGTACGCAGCCTGAAAGATGCGTCGCTGGAAAAATATCTCGCCAGCGAAGAGGCTCAGCGCAGCACCCAGCTCGCGCTGGTTGCCCAAGTTGCCCAAAGCTACCTAACGCTGGTCAGTGATCGCCAGAACTTGGCAATCAGTCGCGAAACTGTAATCGCACAGGAGGACTCTCTGGCATTGATTGAACGCCGGTTCGAGAGCGGTCTGGGGACCGAGCTGGATGTGCGCCAGGCACAAATCGCCTTGCAGGGGGCCCGCGCCAACCTGGCCAGTTTTGAGCGCCAAGTGAATCAAGACTATAACGCCTTAGCCGTTCTGGTCGGCGGGCCACTGCCCACCCTGAAATCGGTGAATCTAAACAACGATGCCTTGGCGCTGGTGGCGCCGGTTCCGGAAGGATTGCCCTCAGCACTACTGGCCCTGCGCCCGGACGTGCAACAAGCTGAGCATCAGCTGCGCGCCGCCAATGCCAATATTGGTGCCGCCCGAGCCGCCTTCTTCCCTAGCATTCAGCTCACCGGCGCTTATGGCAGCATGAGCAGCGAATTGTCCGGCCTATTCGACAGCGGCTCCAAAGCTTGGTCGTTCAGCCCCAGTATTTCTCTGCCCATTTTCTCCGGGGGCCGTAACAGGGCCAATCTTGATCTGGCCGAAGTTCGTCAGGATCAAGCCGTGGCCAGCTACGAGAAGGCCATACAAACCGCCTTTCAGGAAGTGGCTAATGCGCTGCAAGCCCGCGATACGCTGGCTCGCCAGCAGCAGGCTCAACAGGCGCTGGTCACCGCCACCGAGCAGTCCCTGACGTTGTCACAGCAACGCTACGAACAAGGCGCAGATGATTACCTTGCGGTGTTGGATGCCCAACGCACTCTTCTCTCGGCCCGCCAGCAGTTAGTGACGTTAAAACTGCAACAACTGACCAACGAAACCGAGCTTTACCGCGCCTTGGGTGGTGGCTGGGATGCGCAACAGCCCACCCATGTGGCCAGCCGCTAACGCAGCTCAGAAGCAACCGTTGTGCAGAGGATGACACCGCCATGTGACTAATCTGGCCAACAACGCAAGCTGATGGCAGCACCGTAGGCCGTCGCTGCTGCGGCAATTGCTCTGAATAATTAGCCGTTTTGACAACGCGCCCCTCGGGGCGCAAACCTAGGAGCAATAACGCACAAAAAAACTATTCCTACGTCAACGTAGATGTCTTCGCCGAGGGTCAGCCGCGTGCTCAGCACACCGCATGAAGCCACCTCTACAGAGAGCAGCCCACATACAATCAGGCATCGGCATCGCCCCGGGAAAGTCTCTCAGCAGGCAGTGCTTCACTCCTAGTCTCATGTTCATTTTCTGTTTCGCTGACGCTAGCACACCAACCGCATGCCCATTTTCAGCTGCGGCCTCGCATTATCTTATCCACTTGCCACACCACCTCTTTCAGGCGGGGCCCAAATTCCGCAGGGAAGAACCAACACCGTTTTTTAAAATTACATGCCACTATTGTAGTGTTGACCCTCCATACTCAATGGAAGACCAACAAAAGGACCTCTCCATGGACACGTTGCAGCAGTTCTACATTAACGGCCGTTGGGTCTCTCCCACAGAGGAAGCCACTACCCACGCCGTTATCAACCCCGCTAATGAAGAACAGATTGCTACCCTGCCATTGGCCCAAGCCGCGGATATTGATGCAGCTATCGACGCCGCCCACCAGGCTTTCCCCACTTGGTCCGCCCTGCCGCTGGAAAAGCGATTGGGCTACATGGAAAAAATGCTGGAGGCTTACCACGCTCATCTGCCAAAAATGGCGGAAGCGATTAGCCAGGAAATGGGCGCACCGATCTCTCTGGCCAGCAAGGTGCAGGCCCCCATGGGGCTTGCCCATCTGAAAACCGCCTTGGGCATAGCTCGTGAGTTCCCTTTCGAAGAAACCGTCGGCCAATCGCTGATTCGCCGTGAAGCCGCCGGGGTATGCGCCTTGATTACACCCTGGAACTGGCCCATGAACCAGGTCATGTGCAAGGTCGCCCCGGCCATGGCGGCAGGCTGCACCATGGTGCTCAAGCCCAGTGAATTTGCCCCGCTGTCAGCCAACCTGCTAGCACAGATTATTGATGAAGCCGGCCTCCCAGCCGGGGTGTTCAACATGGTCTATGGCGACGGTGCCGCCGTGGGGCCATTGCTATCCAGTGACCCTCGCATTGATATGGTATCCCTCACCGGCTCCACCCGGGCGGGTGAATCCGTGAGCCGGGAAGCGGCCAGCACCATTAAACGCGTGTCTCTGGAGCTGGGCGGCAAGTCCGCCAATATCTTGTTGCCAGGCTGTGACCTAGAACAGGCCGTCACCCACGGGGTGCAGGCCATGATGGCCAACACAGGGCAGAGCTGTAATGCGCCGTCACGGATGTTGGTGCCGGAGGATCAACTGGCGCAAGCCGAACGTATTGCCGCCCAAGTCTGCGACGCCATAGTGGTTGGCGATCCCTCCGATGACGCTACCGTAATGGGCCCAATCGCCAACAGCCGTCAGTACCGACGGGTACAAAAAATGATCGAGAAAGGCCAACAAGAAGGCGCCAAATTGGTTGCCGGCGGAACCGGTAAGCCCGAGGGTATCGACAAAGGCTACTTCGCCCGCCCCACCGTGTTCAGTGAAGTGAACAACCAGATGACCATTGCCCGAGAGGAAATCTTTGGCCCCGTGCTGGTGATGATTCCCTACGACACTCTCGATAACGCCGTCGACATCGCCAACGATTCCGAATACGGCCTTTCCGGTTATGTGTTTGGGGACGATTCCCAAGCCCGCCAGATCGCCAATCGCCTGCGCACTGGGAATGTCCACATCAATGGAGCGGACCCGGATGTCCAGGCCGCCTTCGGTGGCTACAAACAATCGGGGATTGGCCGGGAATGGGGCCGTTTCGGCTTTGAAGAGTTTCTCGAAACCAAGTCCGTGTTCCTGCCCAACTAACGCCTTCGCCCTCAACGGGCAAACAGGAAACCTTGTTTTGTGTACTCGCAGAGGGGGCCAATTACACGCTCAGCGTGGCTGATTGGCCCTCTAGCCCCGACCGGGGCGCGAAAATGCCATTTACCTCACCCGCTCTAACCCTGAATATCCATTACATCGAACAATGTCACAGTATGATATTCAACGGCGACTCTACCGCCAGGGACCAGGAGTACACCATGACAACGACAGCATCCACCACCATTCAGTCAGGCCAAGCGAAGGCCCAGAAAGTGCCGCTGGGCGCCACCGTCAATATTCCACCCCGTCGGCTGGACTTTGAGTTTGATGACAAAACATCCGTTAAGTACTTCTATGATAACGACCCCTTTTTGAGCGCGTTCTGGTTGAGCATGTCCACCCTGTTCCCAAAAGGCGAAGCGTTCTTCGTGGATTCCGTGCGTCATTACCGTAAAGAGATTACCGACAGCACACTGAAAGCACAGGTGGCCGGATTTATCGGCCAAGAAGCCATGCACAGCAAAGAGCATGAAGCCTGGAACAATATGGGCATGAAATTCGGCTATCCCACGGACACGCTGGACAAATCCCTGGGCAAACTGATTGGCCTGATGCAGAAACGTACCCCAAAAATTTTCCAGCTAGCCACCACGGTGTGCCTGGAACACTACACAGCCATCATCGCTGAACAGCTGCTACGTGAAGACGAGCATCAGGAAAAACTCATTGATGAAACCACGTTAAAACTGTGGTTATGGCATGCGCTGGAAGAAAACGAACACAAAACCGTGGCCTACGATGTCTATGAGAAAGTCAGCGGCAGCTACGCCATTCGTACCGGTGCCATGATCCCAACCACCGTCCTTTTCTTCACCGTAATGGCCGCCTTCCAGGCACGCATGCTGGCCTCAGACGGTCGCCTTTTTAATCTGAAAAATAACTGGAAAGGCCTCACCTTTCTGTTCGGCCGCAAAGGGTTGTTTACCAAATTAACTCCCCAGTACCTGGATTTCTTTAAACGAGATTTCCACCCCTCCCAGCACGACACCGATGCGTTACTGGAGGAATGGCGAGAAAAACTGTTTGGAACGAATGGCATGCTCACCGAGCAACATAACCAAGCCAGTCAGCGCAAAGGCAAGAAAGCCCACTGATACGTTCTACTCCTCCTCTCCCAAGGGCTGCTCAATGCAGCCCTTTTTTGTTTTCGAGAATATTTAAGAAAGAGGAGGTCGTTACGCTCGGCAGAAATAACGGCCATTTCGCAGCGAATCTATTGAGGATAAGAGCGTAAGCTCATAGCGTAGTAACCGCCGCAACAGAATCCGTAGATACCCTATGCTCTTTTTTCACCGACTCACCTTGGGGCTTGTAACCTTTCAGTTACCGCTGGCAGCCTTGGCGGAACCCACCGAACTGGACAGCATTCTGGTTCAGGGAACTCGAATAGAACGCAGCCTGCTGGACACCCCAGCAGCCGTCAGCGTGGTGGATACCCGCATAGCCCAACAAGGCCAGCAGCACCTTCAACTCGATGAAAGCCTTGCCCGGGTTCCCGGCCTCTACCTGCAAAACCGATACAACTTTGCCCAGAACCAGCGCCTGTCTATTCGCGGGTTTGGCGCCCGCGCCCCTTTCGGCGTGCGCGGGCTTCGTATCCGTGTTGACGGCTTCCCCGAAACAGTGCCCGATGGCCAATCACAAGTCGACAGTATTGATCTTGACTCTCTCTACCAGGCTACCGTATTACGCGGGCCGTCATCAGTGCTCTATGGCAACGCCACCGGCGGCGTTATCGACCTTGAATCCCTATCAGGGAAAACGATCACCGGCAACGGTGAGCTAAGGCTGTCTGCCGGTGGAGACGGCTACCGCAAAGCGCACCTCAAAAGTGGCGGCCAAAAAGAGAATATGCATTATTACCTCGGAGTCACCGGCCTCAACTACGACGGCTACCGGAAACAAAGCGGGGTAGAAAAATATATCGTCAACAGCCGTATTGGCTGGCAACTGACCAACAAGCAGGAAATTGATCTGTTCCTGACCGCTCTGGATACCCCCTATGGTCAAGACCCAAGCGGCCTTACCCGTAGTCTGGCCCATGCTGACAGAACTCAGGCAACAACCTTGGCAGATCAACTGAATGCGGGCCAAAAAGTAGATCAACAACGGCTGGGGATCCGTTACCGTAATGCGGACCTCGGGGGCGGCCGGCTACAAACACAAGCTTTCATCAGCCAGCGGGACTTTAATCAGCAACTGCCTTTTCCAGGCAGCAGCCTGATTGATTACCAGCGGCTATTTTATGGGATCGGGGTGGAATACAGTCACGATCTGGATCTATTCGGGCTGCAGCACCGTTACTTGATCGGCGTCGACATGGATCGCCAGCGAGATGATCGGGGACGCCGCAGTGTCAGCGCCAACGGTGCAATTACCGGCATCACTGCAAACGAAAATCAAATCGCCACCAGCCACGGTTTTTTTGTGCAAACCGACAGCTTTGTTACAGACAGCTTGACACTGTCTCTCGGCGCCAGAGCCGACCGCATTGAATTCCGAATAGAGGATGGCTTTCTCGGCGATGGTGACAACAGCGGCGAACAGCAATTCAATGAAGGAAGCTTTAGTGCCGGCGTTGCTTGGCATGCACTCCCTGCGCACACCCTGTACGCGTCGGTCAGTTCTGCGTTTGAGACTCCCACCTTTACAGAGTTGGCGAACCCTGCCGGCGTTGGCGGATTCAATCCAAACCTGAAGCCTCAGAAAGCCTTGAACAAGGAAGTAGGCTTGCGCGGAACTCTCCACAACGACTTGCTCTATGATCTGACACTATTCAGCGTCGACGTGAAAGATGAAATCACGCCATACGAGCTCGGTGGCCGCACGTTCTATGAAAATGCCGCTCGCACACGCCGTGAAGGTCTTGAACTGTCGTTTGAGCACATCACCACAGAAACACTGACCACAACGGTGGCATGGACATGGGCACAATACCGTTTCGATCGCTTCGCCGATAAGCAACAGGGCATCGACGTTAGCGATAATCACATGCCAGGCTTGCCACAACATATCGTTTTTACGGAAGCGGCCTGGCGCCCCGAAAACGGTTTTTTTGTTGTCGGCGACGTTCGTTTTGCCAGCAACGTTTATGCTGAGAACACCAACCAGACACGTATAGGCAGCCATGCCGTTGTTAATACCCGGTTCGGAAAGCACTGGAATTTCAATCGCCGGAGGCTAGAAATCCACACTGGCATCAACAATCTTTTCGATCGTGACTACTACAGCAACATTCGAATCAATGCTAATAGCGACAGGCCCGCCCCCTCAGATCGCGGCTATTTTGAACCAGCGCCTGGCCGAACCTTGTATGCTGGGGTGACCCTTGGATGGTGAGGGCAACAGGCAAGATTATCCGACTTCGTCAGAAGCCCAAAAAAGAGAGGGGGTGTCGTACAAAGACGTTCAGAAAGCGGATACCCCACCGTCCACAGCAAGGGCCTGGCCACTCATATAGCTGTTGGCCGGCGACAGCAACATGAGCATGGCTGCAACAATCTCAGAGGGCTGTCCCAGTCGCTTCATCGGGCAACCGGATGCCAGCATGGCATGCACCTGTTCCCTGTTTTTTGATAGCTCACCTTCATCCAGCATCGGTGTATGAGTATAGAACGGGCATATCGCATTCACGCGAATGTTGCGCTTGGCATATTCCACTGCCGCAGTGCGTGTGAGCCCGATCACCGCGTGCTTGGCCGCCGAGTAGGCCCCTATTTTAGGCGCACCACCTAACCCCGCCATGGAACTCACGTTGACGATGCTGCCACCGTCCACCTTCATGGCATCGATTTGGTACTTCATGCCGAACATCACGCCTTTAACGTTCACGTTCATCTGCTGATCTAAAACGTCTTCGCTCAATTGCGTAAACGGAATAAAACCGTGGGCAATACCCGCATTGTTCACGGCCAAGTCCAGGTGCCCGAACTGAGACAGCGCCGCATCCACCATGGCCTTACAATCCGCCTCACTGGACACGTCACAGCGCAGTGCGGCAACTTTAACGCCCTGCTCAGCCAGTGTGTCTGCCAACGGGTTAAGGGCATCCATATTGATATCGCCCAGTACCAGCGCGGCACCGCGCTTACCCAGCTCTTCTGCCAGTAACTTGCCAAAACCGCTGGCCGCACCGGTGATCAACGCCGTCTTGCCGGTAAAATCGAGAATCGGGTCCATTACCTTCTCCTGCACCGAAAGCGCTTAACCCGCTTTCAGCATCCATCTGCTTACAAAAAGCCGCTGTAGCCCTTCCCTTATCTGGGAACAAACGAAGGCAGCAAAACGGAAAACAGGCAGATACACTAAAAATCTACCTAGCTCACCGTACCGAAGCAGCCTGCCCACGATTTATCCCCTGAAAGCGGAAGACCTATAGCGGTTTGATAGCAACGTGAGTGTTAAATCGTAAAGCCGCCATCAACCACAACACACTCCCCTGTCACGAAGCTGGCAGCATCAGAGACTAGATAAAGGACCGTGCCGGCCATTTCTTTGGGTTCCGCGTGACGACGCATGGGGATTTGGCTCAGGGCCTGTTTATAGATATCTTCGTTGGCAAACAGGGCACCGGCGAACTTGGTTTTAGTCAGCCCCGGCAGCAACGCATTCACTCGCACGTTGTATTGCGCACATTCTTTGGCAAACGCCTTGGTCATGCTGATCACGGCAGCTTTGGAAATGGAATACACCCCCTGCCCTTCGCCCGGGGTCAGACCATTCACCGAAGCAGTATTGACGATAGCACCACCGCCGTTTTCACGCATCAACTTGCCCCCTTCCACGGACATGTAGAAGTAACCACGCAGATTCACGTCCACGGTCTTGTCGAAGGCGTCCACCGGGGTATCAAGAATATGCCCGAAAAACGGGTTAGCCGCGGCATTGTTTACCAAAATATCGAGTTTGCCGTGCACCTTACGGATATGGGAAAACACCGCTTCGATTTGCGCCAGCTCGCCCACGTGACAAGCAAAAGCTTCTGCGCTGCCACCGCCTGCCTTGATAGCATCGGCAACGACCTGACAGCCATCAACCTTGCGGCTGGACACGATCACATGGGCGCCCTGCTCTGCCAGCAGGCGGGCAATTTCTTCGCCAATACCCCGGCTCGCGCCGGTCACCAGAGCAACCTTGCCCTCAAGATTAAAAAGATCGGTACTCATTATTTCTCTCCCGAAAAAAGGCCATAAGCCGCAAGCCCCATAGCCTGCGGCCATTCGAAAGCACAATAGCCACATTGCCGCACGGCTTTCCTCTTCGCTTGCGGCTTGCCGTGGCTTTATGCCCCTTCATTAATAATTTGCATGGCCATGGAGGCCAGTGGCTCGACCAGAGCACCTACTTGAGAGGCCTGCTTGCTGGAGGCATTACCGTCTTGAGCCCGTTTCGCGACTCCCTGGCAAATGGCCGCAAGGCGGAAAAAACTGAATGCCAGATAAAATTCCCAATTGTCTATATGGGCAATACCACGGCGCTCGCAATACATGGTCACGTATTCTTTTTCAGTAGGAATACCCAACGCAGTACGGTCTTTGCCTTGCAGGCCGGCCATCTTGGCGCCTCGTTGAGGCATTCGCATACCCATACACTGATACGCCAGATCCGCCAGTGGATGTCCCAGGGTGGACAACTCCCAATCCAGCACCGCAATGACTTGCGGCTTTTGCGGGTGCCACATCAAGTTGTCCAGGCGGTAATCGCCGTGCACCAGTGACACTTGGCCATCATCCTCTGGTTGATGGGTCTGTAACCAGGCAATCAGCGAATCCATGGCCGCAATTTCCTGCAATTTGGACGCTTCGTACTGCTGGGTCCAGCGGCCGAGTTGACGTTCAAAATAACTGCCCGGCTTACCGTAATCACTCAGGCCGACGGCCTCCAGGTCCACACTGTGAATGGCCGCCAGCACCCGGTTCATTTGCGAGTACATCTCGCTGCGTGCCGCATTTGCGGCATCGCCCTCTCCCGGCTCGGGAAGTGCCGCATCCCAGAGAATGCGCCCTTCACAAAACTCCATCACATAGAACATGGAGCCGATAACATCACGGTCTTCGCACAGGTGCAGCACATTAGGCACCGGTACATCGGTGTCTTTCAACGCGGCCATAACACGGAATTCGCGATCCACCGCATGGGCGGACTTGAGCAGTTTGCCCGGCGGCTGACGGCGCAGCACATAGGAGCCAGAGGCGGCCGTAATCTTGAAGGTAGGGTTGGACTGCCCCCCCTCAAATTTCTCCGCTTCAATGGGACCCTTGAAGCCCGTGATATGCTGCTCAAAATACTCAGCCAGTTTCTGTGTATCTATCTGGGACATGAAGCCCTCCTACTGTTCTTCTTTTTTCTGCTGCGCAAAAAGCAACACCCAGAACGCGATTGACGCTGCGGGCCCTGCGGGCCACACCTGAAATCAGGCGAATTGTTTAGCCATGTTCCGGCCCAACTGCATCATGTGCACCTGATCCGGGCCATCGGCCAGACGCAGAGTGCGCGCGTAGCTAAAGAAGTGAACCAACGGCGTATCCTGGCTCAGGCCCACGGCACCGTGGATCTGAATCGCCCGGTCGATAACATTTAACGCCATATTAGGCGCAACCACCTTGATCATAGCGATCAAATCCTTGGCGCCTTTGTTACCTGAGCGATCCATGGCGTCTGCGGCTTTCAGCGTCAGCAGCCGTGCCTGCTCAATCTCGCAGTAAGATTTGGCAATATCTTCGCGCACCGAGCCTTGCTTGCTCATGGGCGCACCGAACACTTCACGCTGGTTTACCCGTTTGCACATCATCTCAAACGCCTCCTGAGCCGCGCCGATCATACGCATGCAGTGGTGAATTCGGCCCGGACCAAGGCGTCCCTGAGCGATTTCGAAACCCCGCCCTTCACCGAGAATCATATTGGCCTTGGGCACACGCACATTGTCGAAAATAACTTCGGCATGGCCTTCCGGTTCATCGTTGTAACCAAATACCTGCATCGGGCGAACAATGTTGATTCCGGGAGTATTGGTGGGCACCAAAATCTGGGATTGCTGCTGGTGGCGGTTAGGGTTATCCGGGCTGCTCTTGCCCATGACAATCATAATTTCGCAGGTTTTTCGCATGGCGCCGCTGATATAAAACTTACGGCCGTTGATGATGTAATCGTCGCCCTCTTCCGTTATACGCGTTTCGATATTGGTCGCGTCAGAGGACGCCACTTGCGGCTCGGTCATGGCGAAGGCACTACGAATACGGCCATCCAACAACGGCAACAACCACTGTTCTTTCTGAGCATCGTTGCCGTATTTTGCCAGCACTTCCATATTGCCAGTATCCGGAGCGGCACAGTTAAACGCTTCGGATGCAATACGACAGCGCCCCATTTCTTCGGCCAGCGGCGCATACTCCAGGTTACTTAAGCCTGCGCTGTACTCTGCGTACTCTGTAGGCAAAAACAGGTTCCACAGTCCTTTAGCTCGGGCCTTTTCTTTCAGTTCATCCATGATCGGCGGTGTTTCCCACGGGCTCTTTGCCAGCTGCTCGTAATACATGTTTTCTGCCGGGCGGATTTCGTTGTTAATAAAATCACGCACCTGAGTGATCAATGTCTGCATTTTTTCTGTGTACTGAAAATCCATGACGCTCTCCCTATGACCCGTTTACTCCTGCAGTCCTGTGGCTGCGTTAAATGCGATGCAGCGCGTACAAGGTGGGAGCACAAAGCACGAAAATTAGTAGTAAGTGATCGCGTCGAAACGGTCAGGGCGATCTAGATGCGGCACGTTATTAAAACTGGCCATACGCACCACCTTTTGATTAAAAAAACCGTGGCTAACGCTGCTGTTGCGGATCTGCAGATTCAGCTCCACCACGGCCTCATCCGACGCACCAAGAATATGTTTGATGAACATGGCCATGGCACCACCAGAGCTGACAATCAGCAACCGGTCCTTATCGTTGTACTGCTGCTGGATGTGATCGCGGGCGGCAGCAACCCGGTCAGAGAAACCCTGCCAGGTTTCCGGCAGATCGCCGGTCAGCGTATCCATTCGCCAGTGTTTCATGGCCGTTTTCAAGGCCTTGTAAAAGGCCGCCACCGGAGCACCTTCGCCAGGCACCTGGTCCGGGTGCTGAGCCAGGTAGGCATTCACCAGTGACTGGAAATCGAATTCGTTAAGGCCGGACTGAATGTCTTCGGGTAAGGCCACACCCAGGCCTTCACAAATACCGGCTCCCGTTTCCCGATGCCGTACCAGATCACCGCACACAAGGGCATCAAAGCCCATATCCCGTTCGGCAAAATACTCACCCAGCCAGCGAGCTTGCTGATGACCCAGTTCGGAAAGGCGGTCGTAATTATCGGTACCGAACGATGCTTGCCCGTGGCGGACAAGGTAAAACTGGGTCATGCGTGTATCCTCGGCTCAAAACAATATTCAACCAGACTAGATCAGCGCCATTAGTTAGTGAAATTGATATTTTGCATCACCGTGTATAAATTGCATGCATTGCCAAGTGCACTTTTTAGAATATCATCCCGATGTTATCCATGGCTTCCTCCTTCTTCTGACAGCATGCCATGGCGGGTCTTTACCCTCACTCAATAGCGTTTTATCCACGCTACGCTGCCTCACAGGGGCCTTTTGCCGAGTTCCTGAAAATGAGTTCATGAAAATTACGGCTGGTTCTGTTGCCACAGGGGGAGGTAACGAGCGGAGGGATGTGACCGTTTGAGAGTGGCTGAAGGCAAGGAGCCCATCAAAGGCCCTTCGCACTTAATGGTGACTTCATCGCTGCCTTGCAGTGCCACCTGCACTGATTCCAATAACGTTACTCGGTAAGGCTGGTTACGATTTAAGGAAATGCACCTAGCCACGAGCCATTTCAATCAATCGCTTAGCAGCAGGCATGCTGGAGGCCGCCACGGACTCCAACTCATCAAATAAACTCCCTGGCGCGGTGATGGATCTTAAAAAAGCTCGGCCCTGGAGATGAAATAGTGATAGGCCATTTTTATGTTAGCGGACGGGCGTCGAGCAATATCCTCAATGCTACGCGTTGCCTCCGCTAGATAACACATCGCGCCGCCGCGACGAGAATCGCTTCACAGGGCTCGTTTATCTGTGCTTCATAGGATTCGGCTAATGATCCTTCCTCTCAACCCCTGGCCTTTGTTCATCTTGGTCCATCCCGTTCATTGCGACTCAGACATGCCCTGCAACCGCCTTCCTCTATGGTTTCGTCTTCAGAAACGGCTTGCACTCGAAGCCTGACACCAGGTTAGAAGCGCACAATTAACCGCGTAGCAAGTGTGACGGATTTCTCTCCCTTAATGGCGTTTTCCGCCCTTTACGGCTAATTACGCCAGCCACATACTCCCTCCCTCAAATACAATTATTGACACGTACATCTCGGCAGCCATTTACCGACCTACGGGAGAGCAATATGAGCAAACCGCAAACCAGCATCGAGGAGCTGCAGGAAAACGTTGGCAAGAATGTTGGCCAGTCCGAGTGGCGCAGCATCGACCAACAACGCATCGACGGCTTTGCCGAGCTGACCGAAGACCCGCAGTGGATCCATACCGACCCGGAGCGCGCCGCCAAGGAAAGCCCCTTTGGTGCCACCATCGCCCATGGTTTTCTGTCTCTCTCATTGCTGTCGGCCATGGCCCTCGACGTACTGCCTACCATTAAAGGCCAGGTCATGGGCATCAACTACGGCTTTGACAAGGTCCGTTTCATGAACCCAGTCCGCGAAGGAAGCAAGGTTCGCGGCTCTTTCACTTTGCTGGAAGTGAAACGGCGCTCGGACAACAAATGGCAGCTGCGTCACGGTGTCCACGTTGAAATTGAAGGCCAGAAAAAGCCCGCCTTGATCGCGGAATGGTTGAGTTTGGTGGTAATTTCCAGTTAACCGTTCAACGCTTAAAAGCGCGATCGCAGACTGTATTAAGCTAAAAATTGTTTCCCGCGACCATGCTCCAGTGAGTTGAAACACGCGACGCATTAATGTCTGTTTCGCTCAGTGAGAGCCCGTCATTTGACAATACCGTTACTCGCGTTTCATCTTTGAAACTTTAAACTCAAAAAATGTAGAGAGATAACCCATGACAATCCGTTTTGATAATCAGGTGGCCATCGTCACCGGCGCGGGCAACGGCCTGGGCAAATCCCACGCCTTGGAACTGGCTAAACTCGGCGCCAAAGTAGTGGTCAATGATTTCGGGGGCGCTCGTGATGGTAGCGGCGGTTCCAGTGAAGCCGCCGAACAGGTGGTTGCAGAAATCAAAGCTGCTGGTGGTGAGGCCATTGCCGACGGTGCAGACGTTTCCGACATGGCTCAGGTCGAAGCCATGGTAAAACAGGTGATGGATACCTGGGGTCGCATTGACGTGCTGATTAACAACGCCGGCATTCTTCGCGACAAGAGTTTCGTCAAGATGACCCAAGACGACTGGGACAAGGTCGTGGCGGTTCACCTCACCGGCTCAGAAATCTGCAGCAAGGCTGTTTGGCCGATCATGCGCGAACAGGGCTATGGCCGCATCGTAATGACCTCCTCCGCCTCCGGCCTGTATGGTAACTTCGGGCAGGCCAACTACAGCTCCGCCAAGCTCGCCGTGGTCGGGCTGATGAACACCCTGGCTCTGGAAGGTGAAAAGTACAACATCAAGGTGAACTGCATTGCTCCCACCGCCGCCACTCGCATGACTGAAGACCTGATGCCGCCAAAAGTGTTGGCCATGCTGGAGCCCAAGGAAATCACCCCCGCAGTGCTGTTCCTGGCAAGCAACGAAGCCCCTAGCCATCGCATTCTGCTGGCCGGTGCCGGTTGCTACGCCATGGTACGTCTAATGGAAAGCGAAGGCATTTATCTGAATGACGAAGAGCGCAATGTAGATGGTATTGCCGCCCACTTCGAACAAATCGGCAACATGGATAACGCCAGCGAAATAATGACCGGTGGTGACCATGTGACCAAGATTCTAACCATGGTAGCCAAAGCCAAGGGCATCGAGCTGGGTTGAATAAAACGTAACCCGGCATCACCAAATAGAGAGGAGTGGCTCCCCTCACCCCCGTGGCGGTGGCGCCACCCTTAAAGTCGATTTCAGGAGAAAACCATGACCCGCGAAGCCGTCATCGTTTCCACTGCACGCACCCCTATTGGCAAAGCCTACCGCGGTGCGTTCAACGACACCCAGGCCCAGGCCTTGGGTGGCCACGCCATCAAGCACGCCGTGGAGCGTGCCGGCATCGATCCGTCATCCATCCAGGATGTGATTATGGGTGCCGCCCTGCAGCAAGGCAGCACTGGCGGTAACGTGGCCCGTCAGGCCGCTCTGCGTGCCGGCTTGCCCACTAGCGTGTCCGGCATGAGCATGGACCGCCAGTGCGCCTCCGGTCTGATGGCCATTGCCACCGCCGCCAAGGAAATCATCGTCGACAATATGGACGTGGCTGTGGCCGGTGGGCTGGAGTCCATATCCCTAGTGCAGAACGACAAGATGAATACCTTCCGCGCCGCCGATCCATGGCTAAAAGAAAATCGGCCAGACATTTACATGTCCATGCTGGAAACCGCCGAGATTGTCGCAGACCGCTACAACGTCTCCCGCGATAGCCAGGACGAGTATGCCTTCCAGTCACAAATGCGTACCGCAGCCGCCCAGGATGCCGGCAAGTTTGATGACGAAATAGCGCCCATGACCAGTGTCATGAAAGTGATGAACAAAGAAACCAAGGACATTTCCGACGTGGAAGTGACCCTGGACAAGGACGAAGGCAATCGCCCGCAGACCACCTTGGAAGGGCTGCAGTCCCTACAACCGGTATTCAAAGGTGGCCAGCAGGTACAGGAAGGCGGCTTTATTACCGCCGGCAACGCCTCTCAATTGTCTGACGGCGCCAGTGCCTGTGTATTGATGGAGAGCAAAGAAGCCGAGCGACTGGGCCTGCAACCGCTAGGCGCTTACCGTGGCATGGCGGTGGCGGGCTGTGACCCCGACGAAATGGGTATCGGCCCAGTATATGCCGTGCCTAAGCTGCTCAAGCGTTTCGGCCTCACTGTCGATGATATCGGCCTGTGGGAACTGAATGAAGCCTTTGCCAGCCAGTGTCTCTACAGCCGTGACAAACTCGGGATCGACCCGGAAAAATACAACGTAAACGGCGGCGCCATCGCCATCGGCCACCCCTACGGCATGTCCGGTGCCCGCATGACCGGCCACGCTCTTATCGAAGGCAAGCGCCGTGGCGTGAAGTACGTGGTCGTGACCATGTGTATCGGGGGCGGCATGGGTGCCGCAGGGCTGTTCGAAGTGTTCTAAACGCAATCGCCCTGATTCTGTTTACCGTTGGGGCCACCGCCGCTTGGTGACCCCTTTTCGCGGGGCCTTCCCTGGCTACATATGGATCCCACACTCGGTTTTCTTGTTACCTTTCCAGCGGCCTTCACGGCCTTCGCCCTTGAAAGTACAGTGGCTGCATCCGATGGAATCAAATCCTTGTGCCACCAGAGGGTGGAACGGCAAGTCGTGGTCCTTGATATAGGCGTCACGCTGTTCCTTGGTGACATCAATCATCGGGTTGAACTTGATCATGCCGCGGCGCTCTTCGAACACCTCCAAGCCGGCCCGGTGTTCGGTTTGCCACCCCATCAGGCTGGAAATCCACAAATCGTAGTTTTCCTTGGCTTCTTCCAATGGATTGACTTTGTTCACCTGGCAGCACAAATCCGGGTCTGTTTCCCACATGCGGTTTTCCTGAGATACCTGATGGTGATCCGGATCCGGCGTCACATCGACCACATTCAGGCCAAATTTCTCGATCAGGTAGTCCCTGTACTTCAAGGTATCCGCAAAGTGATAGCCAGTATCAATAAAATGCACCGATTGCTCAGGACGGATGGTGGAGATGATGTGCAAAAAATAGGCCGACGTAGCAGCAAAAGACGAGGTCACCATGATGCGATCCGGTGGAAAGTCCTCGTAGACGCGACGGATCCGGTCCGCAAAGCTCAGCGGGCGATAGACACGGTTCAGCTCCTCTAGCGCCTCTTTGGATAAGCCGACGGTATTGTCACCAAAACGTGTGATCAGCTGTGCACTACTCATGTTCTACAGCACCTCAAAACGGAAATGTCGAGGTGCCATAATAGAGGCCCAAAAAAGAATACAAAGGAATATATAGTGATACTTTTATAACCAAAAGGGATATAAAAACCGAACGTCACTGCATGAAGCTATCATCGTCATCCCCCCGCCGTGAACGATCAAAAGGCGTAATTAATGCCTATACCAATCAACTCCTGCTTGCCGTAAGCATTGTCGACCAAGCGCAAATACTCAACGTTCAAGGTCGAATGCTGCCCCACACCCATATCCATCCCGCCCCCGTAAGAGCTGCCATCGTCACGCTCGGTAGCGCCGTGTATATCATTTTCTGCATAACCGTAGCCGCCAATCAGGTAGGGTTGCACCGAGCCTTCCAGCGGCGGAGTTAATCGCGCGTAAACACCATAGAAGAAATCGTTCTCCACCTCGATATTGCGATACCTATCGTCACTGATACCGGTACCCAACCGCAGCTCCGCACTGACCAGCTCGTGCAATACCATGCCACCACGCAGCGTGAGAGCATCGAATTGCGCATCACTCACTGCCCCTCGGTCAATTTTCATTATATTGAACTGGGCGCCGGCATATATTTCCGCCTGCACCACCACCGCGCTGGTCAGCAGTCCGACCGCCAATGCGCCGTATGCAACTCGGTATATTAGACCAGATTGGTTTGCCATCCTGCTCTCCTTTTATGCTTGTTATTGGCAGCCACGTTGCATGAGCCGCAGTCCTCATTGAAACCATTAACAGCATGAATTGAAAGCGCTGTATTGGCGCTGAAATGCGCTTTTTTCGTACCCCAGGCGCGAACTACTTCACTGTGAATCACGATTTAACATTTCGTGCCGAACTTACACGCTGATAACGGTCGGACTTTGCAGTGCCGCTATATTCTGGTTTCGGCCACTTTGGAACATTGTAATCCCCGATAATTTCGGGGGAGATCGACAAGGAGATGAAGCATGAGCAAACGGATGATGGCGCTCGGCGCCCTGATGATTTCCGCCACCTTCACTGGCACGGTAGCCGCACAGCAGCCTGGTGCACCCGCGTCACAAACCCCACAGACCCAGCAGCAGATGCAGCAACAGCAAATGCAACAGCTGCCCAAGGCCTCTGAATTCAGCGACAAACAGTTGGACGCGTTTGCCGATGCCCAAAAAGACATGTCTGGCATTCAGCAGAAATACTCCAAGGAACTGCAGGCGAAGAAAGACAAGCCTGAAGAAGCCATGAAAGTGCAGAAAGAAGCACAGGAGAAAATGGTAGAAGCCGTTAAAGAGAGTGGGTTGGAGCTGAGCACCTATAACCAGATTGCTCAGCTGGCCCAATACGATGCGGACTTCCGCACCCGCATTCAGGAAAAAATGTAATCCTGAACGCAGCAAAACAACAACGCCGGCATTCGCCGGCGTTGTTGTTTTTACATGACCTGTTCCCGCGTCGGGCTGACAATCAGAAGTTTGTCACCACCCCTACCCAGTAACGCCGACCCTCTTCCACGTAACCATATTCGTCGTAGAAAATTTCCTTGTCGGCCAGATTATAAATTCCCGTATTGAGTTTGGTCTGCGGTGTCAGCTGGAAACCCATACCGGCATCAACCAGGGTATTCGACGGCGCGATGATGGCGCTGTTGGACGGCCCCGTGTTTGGCTGACTTTCCTCACCCCGATAGCGAACGGTGGCCCAGGGCGACACCGTATCTGTCGCTTGCCAATCCAGGTTCAGGCTGGCCTGATGCTTGGGCAATTGAGTCAACGGCTCACCTTTGTATTGCCCGGATTTCTGCTCCGAATCGGTATAGGTATAGCTCAGGTTGATGGACACCACCCTCGCCAACGTGGTGGACAGCGCCGCTTCCACGCCCTGGGTTTGCGCTTCATCCACATTCACCCGGTAGGTGGGGTCGGAACCAAACTGGTTGGGACCATCCGGACAGATACTGACCGGACAGGTAATACGGGTGATCTTGTCCTTGAAGTCGTTGTGAAACACCGTCACGTTGGCCAGCAACGTGCGACCCGCGTTGAAGTACAGGCCCAGCTCCTGGTTAAGCGAGGTTTCAGGCTCCAGATCTGGGTTGCCGTAGATGTTGCCACCCCGGCTCACCTGCCCCCAATCCGGGGTCAATTCACGCAGCGACGGAGAGCGGAAGCCAGTGGAGACGCCACCTTTCACCGTCCAGCGCGGGCTGAATCCCCACACGCCATAAAGGCGCGGGCTAATATGGGTGCCGAAATTTTCATCATCGTCCATCCGCGCACCTGCGGTCACCGAAAAGGTATCGGTGAGCATCCATTCGTCTTCCACAAATAGAGCGTATTTTGATGACTCAATATTGGTGCGGTCAGAAATCCGGTTGGAGGTTTTGTCGTCCAGTTTTTCTTCCGTGAAATCGGCCCCCACCGTCACCATATGATTACCCACCGGCATAACCAACGCCGTTTTAGCATGGGTATTGGTGATGGTCATTTCACGGCTTTCATTTTCCGCTTTTTCTCGCTGAATGTAGGTATCGGATGTGCCGACGGCCCAACGGCCAGTGTGGGTCAGCGAAAAAGCTTCGCGGGTATGATCAGTAAAACTATCGTCGGAATCTGCGCTACGCCCGATCAAACTCTGGCGGCTATCCTCGGTGCGGGTAGTTTCCACTGAAAAGTCATGATTTTCTGTCGGTGTCAGAGTCAATTTAGCCGTCAGGTTACGCAGGTCTTTTTGCTCATAACCATCCACGAATAAATCTTCCTGGCGGTGATAAAAGCCTCCATAGACTTGCAGGCCCAGCAAATCGTCTTTCAATGGGCCGCTCAAGCTGAAATTGCCCTGCTGGCTATCACCGGATCGGGAATCGTCCTGGATGATCGCGTCCAGCTGTACGGAGCCGCCCCACTCTGTCTCCACTTTGCGGGTGATAATGTTGACCACGCCCCCCATGGCATCGGAACCATACAGGGTGGACATGGGGCCACGGACCACCTCGATACGCTCGATGCTTTGCAGCGGCGGCAACCAGCTTTGTTCAAACCCGGCACTACCATTAGGACGGCTTTCCCGAGTGGACACCGGCTTACCATCAACCATGATCAGCGTATAAGAGGACGGCATACCGCGAATAACGATATCGGTGCCACGGTCGCCGGAGCCTCCGCCGGTGACAATCACACCGGGGACATCCCGTAAGGCATCAGTGGTGTCTTGATAGAAACGCGCTTCAATCTGCTCACGGTCGATAACGCTAATCGACGCGGGCGCATCGTCCACCTGTTGAATGTACCCTCCGGCTGTCACAGACACCTGCCCCAGCTCATGTACTCCCTCTTCCCCCCACACGGCGCCACTGGCTGCGGCCAGCGCCATCGCTAGAGTCCCCAAGCGCATTCCCATGGTTTTCCTCCTCGAAGATAAACAACAACACCCAACCGGAGGGCCAACCGCCCCCTTTCACCACTCGAGCTTGCCGCCTGGTAGCGAAAAATCGATACAGCTCCCCCAGTAAATCGGGCAGACAGGGCTGCTGGAAGCAGCAATGGCCTGCCAAAGAAAAGGAATGATATTGATTCTTATTTAGAACAAAAGAAGATTTACACTTTATACACGTGCCGGGGCCGGCAAGCGCAAATGCACACACAACCCTGGGTCTCGGTTATGTGCCCAAAGCTCTCCGCCAAGCCGCTCCACTGTTCTGCGGGCAATACTCAATCCCAGCCCAAAACCGCTATCAGTCGTTCTCGCGGCATTTAGGCGCACGAACGGCGCAAAGATACTGTGCAATTTATTTTCAGGCACCCCAGGCCCCTGGTCCACCACCTGAAGATGCCAGGCACTCCCTTCACGCTGCCCCTGCAATAAGACCGTCCCCTGCTCAGGCGAATATCGAATGGCATTCCGGACCAAATTTTCAAATACCTGAGCTAAGGTATTCAAATTGCCATACACCTCCGTGTCAGCAGGTAAAGTGCAAGGGAAGCGTTGTTTACTCCAGCCACTCTCGAACGCCGCATTCTCGACAACCATGTCCCACAACACCGGCACCGACAAAGACTGCAGGCCAGCATTACCGGTATTGGTATCGGTGTCCTGCCAACCCAGCGCTAAAGTGTCATCGACTAAGGTGCGCATGTGGCGCAACTCCTGCTCCAACCGCTGGCGCAGTTGCTGTTCGTTCATTCCGCTTTCCAGGGCCACAGACAACCGGCTCAACGGAGTACGTAACTCATGCGACATATCATTGAGTAACTGTTTTTGGGTTTCGAGTATGCCGCAAACCTGCTCTGCCATATGATTGAAACTACGAGCAAGCTCACCAAATTCATCTGAACGGGTGGCCAACGGCCCAACCACACGGGCATTGGTATCATCCTTGAATACGAGCACCTGCGCCTGTAACGCCTTCAACAGGACGCGGGCACGCCAGAACAGCAGCCCACCCAGCATGAGGGCCGATATCGCAGGAACACCCACTAACAATAAACGTTCAACCCAAGGCCAGTAGGCACCCGGACGAAACCGGGGAGGCAGCTGCATCAGCAGGCCTCCCTGTTCTGGGACAGTAGGGAATGGCAAGCCCAGATAAGGCATCTTCTTGCCGTAACGGAAACTCATGCGGCTATGAACACCCCGCTGAAAACGAAGCCCGCTACGTTCCTGTGCCGTCAATGGAGTACTGCTCAGGGGCTGGTCAGTGTTACTGATTACAGCGATATCACCACTTTCACGGGAACGCATGCCTGCCAGCCATTGATCCACCCCTGCCCGCCCCTCCGCTAGCCATGCCTGCTCCGCAGCCGCCGCATAACCGCGCATTACGGCAACCGCATGGTCACTCAAAAGCTGGGCATCATTTCGCAGAGCGTTGGTAACGCGCGTTCCCACTACCATGGTGGTAACTACGGTAACAACAAGCAGTAGCGCCAGGCGCCAAAGAAGGGAATAGCGTTTTAACATCAGAGGTTGTCAGTGATCAGGGTATAGCCCTGCCCCCAGACTGTTCTCACCGCCGACTCTGCTGCTCCGGCGTCACGAAGTTTGCGACGCACATGACTAATGTGCAGGTCCAGGCTGCGATCATGGCGGCCACAGCCTCGGTGCAGAACCGCCTGGTAGAGGAATGGCTTACTGAGCACCGCACCTCGGTGCTCCAACAGCACCTGCAACAAACGAAACTCAGTGTTGGTCAGGCCTAGGTCGGTTTCCTGGTAAAAGGCCGCCATGCTGTGGTCGCACAGCACCAGTTTACCCACTGATTCCCATTGCGGCTCTTCCGGACGCACCCGTTCCAGCGCCACTCTGCGCAACACCGCATCCACCCGCACCGCTAGTTCCGCCATACTGAATGGCTTGGGAAGGTAATCATCCGCACCGTTGATAAGCCCCTGGATACGGGCCTGTTCATCGCCCAATGCAGACACCACAATCACCGGCACCGGGCTTTGCCGGCGCAGGACATTAAGTAACTCCAGGCCATTGAGGCCAGGCAACAGGATGTCCAGCAGCACTAGGTCATAATCACCGGCCGCCGCCGCATCCAGCCCCGCCGGGCCTTCGGCGCACACCGAGACCCGATAGCAACGCTCGGAAAAATAATCACGCAGGTGGCCACTGAGCACCGGATCATCTTCGATGACCAGTAAACGGGCAGGCATTTTCGCAACGACATTCATTTGCAAATGGTAAGAATTATCATTCGTGCAGGCCAGCTTTTCCTGAAGATAACGTCACTTAATCACCCTAAGATTACATTCTTTACTAAGACAACCGTGGTTAAATATAACAATTCTCATTAACATCCCTGCCCTCAATTGTGAATGAACGAGCCACTCCGTGAACAAGAAACGCAAAGCCTTTTGGCTGAAACAACTCCACCAGTGGCACTGGGTCACCTCCGCGATCTGTCTGATCAGCCTGCTGCTGTTCAGCCTCACCGGCATCACCCTTAACCATGCCAGCCAGATCAGTGCCGATCCGGTGATCCGTGAACACCAAAGCACGCTGCCCATCGAGCTGCTATTCCAGCTCGCAGACCGAACCAGCGGCCAACTGCCCGCCGCCGTTCAGCAATGGCTGGCACGGGAAATGGACCTGCAAAACACCGGTGGAGAGCCGGAATGGGCAGCCGATGAGATTTATCTGCCCATGCCCCGCCCCGGTGGCGATGCTTGGCTTGCGATTGACATGAGTGACGGGGCGATACTCGCGGAAACCACGGACCGTGGCTGGATTGCGTTTTTTAATGACCTGCATAAAGGTCGCCACACCGGCACGGTGTGGATTTGGTTCATCGATATTTTTGCCATCGCCAGCCTGCTGTTTGCGTTCACCGGGCTTGGGCTAATGATGCTTCATGCTAAACGGCGGCCGGCCACCTGGCCGGTCACTTTGGCGGGGTTAGTTCTCCCCTGGCTATTGATCATTTTTTTCATGCATTAAGACCCGACATTCAGATAAGGAAGGACATTTTCATGCGCTTGCGTTATCTCGCCCTGCTTCCCCTGCTAACCAGCCAGGCCATGGCTGAGACCTTTTCTGTAGAGGTGGAAGTGCCGCGTTTGGGGGTGGCCGAATATCATGCCCCTTATGTGGCCTTCTGGGTGGAAAACGCCGACCGCAGCACCCTGAAACCACTGGGCCTGTGGTACGACGACCAGGAAAAATGGCTCAAAGATATTCGCCAGTGGTGGCGCAGAACCGGCCGTAGCCAGTCGGCGCCCTACGACGGCCTCACTGGCGCCACCCACTCCCCTGGCACTCACACTGTGGACTTTAGTGATGTGGAGGCACTTGAATCGCTGCCCGCCGGCGAATACACCTTGGTGGTAGAAGCAGCCCGAGAAGTCGGGGGCCGCGAAGTGCTGAAATTACCGTTCCAGTGGCCGGCGGGGAAAAGCCCTCAACAGCAGCAAGTAATAGGCACCGACGAACTGGGCACTGTGACCCTCACCGTCTCTCAATAACACCGACTACCCAAGGAGCGCCACCATGACCCGAGTCCGTTTCCCTAAAGTTGCACTGGCCGCATTGGTGCTGGCCACAGCCCTGCCCGCCCATGCCCACAAGCTGTGGTTGCTGCCCAGCCACACCACCGTTTCTGAGCCCCAGTGGATTACCGTTGATGCCAGCATCTCCAATGAAATTTTTGGTTTCGAGCGAGCCTACCCTGTCGATGGCATGGAAGTGACCGGCCCGGATGGCAAGCCGGCCACCGTGGATAACGCCATGAAAATGCACACGCGCAGTGTGTTTGACGTACAGCTGGAACAGGAAGGCAGCTACCGGATCAGTGTGGCGCAACCCAGCTACTTTATCTCCTATGAGATCGACGATGAGCGCAAGCGCAGCCGCGGCAAAGATGCGGACACGATGCTGGCCGAGGTGCCCAACGGGGCCGATAAAGTAAAACTGCGCGAAGTTCTCAACCGTTTGGAAACCTATGTCACCCTAGGGGCGCCGAACGAAACCGGCCTGAAGCCCACCGGCAAGGGCCTGGAACTGGAGTTGCTCACTCATCCTAACGACCTTTACGCGGGCGAAACCGCTCGGTGGAAGCTGCTGGTCGATGGCAAACCGGCCTCGGGCATCAAGGTAGAACTGGTTCCGGGTGGCACCCGCTACCGTGACAGCCAGGAAAGCTGGTCCGTGACCAGCGATCACAAAGGCATTGTCAGCATCCAATGGCCTGCCGCTGGCCGTTACTTCCTGGAAGCGGGCACCGGCGACAAAAACGCTAGCAACCCCAAAGCCACGGAACGCTACCTGCAATACCTAGGCACCGTTGAAGTACTACCGATGTAACCCCCCTCCACATAGAAGTTTGCCGGGTTTCTTTTACCCGCTTCCGGCTGATTCCGGTCGCTGCCTGCCCAGAATCAGCCGGGTTACTTTTCCTTTATCGCAAACGCAACACACCCTCTCTGCCAAGAGCAATTGGCGAAAAAACGTGCAATTTCAACCTTACCTATGTACACTCCGCCGTCCTCGCCGACCCATGCTCGGCTCCTCCCCTCCTAATTCATAGGTACTACATGTCAGATTCCCGTTCCGGGTTCGCCTCTTTAGGCCTGCCCGAGGTTCTGCTCACTGCGATCGCCCGTCAGGGCTTCGAGCAGCCTTCGCCGATTCAGGCGCAAGCCATCCCGCTGTTGCTGGATGGACACGATCTTCTGGGCCAGGCACAAACCGGCACAGGTAAAACGGCTGCGTTTGCATTGCCCCTTTTGGCCCGTCTCGATCCGTCTCTGCGTGAACCGCAGATGCTGATCCTGGCCCCAACCCGCGAGCTGGCTATTCAGGTTGCCACTGCGTGTGAAGAATTTGCCAAAGACATTAAAGGTCTGCAGGTTCTGCCCATTTACGGCGGTGGTGAATACCGCACCCAGCTGAAAGGCCTGCGCGGCGGCGCCCAGGTGATTGTCGGCACCCCCGGCCGCGTTATGGATCACATGGATCGCGGCTCCATGAAGCTAAACAATCTGAAGGCTCTGGTGCTCGACGAAGCCGATGAAATGCTTCGTATGGGCTTCATCGACGATGTGAAATGGGTACTTGAGCGTACTCCGGATGACTGCCAGCTGGCGCTATTCTCCGCCACCATGCCGCCGGTCATTCGCAAGGTTGCCGACCAGCACCTCAAGCAACCCAAACTGGTTCGCATCGATAATGGCGGCGCCACCACTGGCACCACCATCCGCCAGCGTTACTGGCCCGTCGCGGGTTTGAACAAGCTGGACGCCGTGTGCCGGATTCTGGAAGCAGAAGAACACGATGCGGTGTTGGTTTTCGTTCGTACCAAACAGGCTACCCTGGAACTGGCAGAGCAGCTCAACCGCCGCGGCCTGCGTGCCGAAGCCCTGAACGGCGATATTCCCCAGCAGCAGCGGGAAAAAACCGTACAGCGTCTGAAAGACAAGCGTTTCGACCTGCTGATCGCCACCGATGTGGTTGCCCGTGGCCTGGACGTGCCGCGCATCACCCACGTGGTGAACTACGACATGCCCGGGGACCCGGAAGCCTACGTGCACCGTATTGGCCGCACCGGCCGTGCCGGTCGCCAGGGTGACGCCATCCTGTTTGTGGCCCGTCGCGAGCAACACGTGCTGCGTCAAATCGAACGCATTACTCGCCAGTCTATCGAAAAAATGGCACTGCCCTCTGTCGATGACCTGAACGCCAAGCGCATTGCTCGCTTCCAGGAGCAACTGGCCGGGTTCACCTCTGGGACCAACGTTGATGAAGCCCGCGCGCTGGTGAACCAGCTACGTGACGCCATGGATATCAGCGACAACGACATGGCGGCCGCACTGGCCACCATGATGTTCAAACGTGAACCGTTGATTCTGAAAGAACCCAAGATGGTCAAAGAACCCCGCCGTCGCGAATCCGCCCACGTGGGTGGCCGTCGCGAAGACCGCAACCCGCGCAACCGCGGCGACAAAGGTCGCACTGACAAAACCATGCGTTGCTACCGGATCAAGGTAGGTCACGATCACGGTGTGAAGCCGGGCAATATTGTTGGTGCCATTGCCAATGAAGCTAAACTGCCTAGCCGCCTGATTGGCCCAATCAAGATCCACCAGGACCACAGCACCGTGGAATTGCCAGAAGATCTGTCTCCAAAGCAGTTACACGTTATCCGTACCGCTCGGGTCTGCCAGCAGGCTCTAGACCTGGAAATGGTATAAAAAAGAAAAGCAGCAAGCTTCACGCTGCACAGCAACACAAAGCCAAGTTATGCTTGGTTTGAGCTGCCCAGCCAGCACCACGCTGGGCGCTCTACAAAAAAACCGCACCCGAGAGGGTGCGGTTTTTTTGTAGCTTGTGCTTGTCGCGATTCAGGACCCGGAAATCCTGAACCCCACTTTCAGGGTCACCTGATAATGCCCCACCTTGCCATTTTCAATATGGCCACGGGTTTGCGTTACCTCGAACCACTCCATTAGTTCCAGGCTTTCATTGGCGGTTACCAACGCATTCTCAATGGCATCTTCAATCGTGGTACGCGAAGACCCAACGAGTTCGACTTTCTTGTAAACATGATCGTTAGACATGACTGCTCTCCTTTTCGGCACATGTTCCGTTATGTGGGAGCGACATCACCCTGATTTGAGCACGTCGCCCTCCGCCTACCCTCATCTGTGGTATCGAAGTGGGTAAATTACAAGGAAGCCCCATATCTAGTTGATCAAAAAAACACCAAAACCCCATTGAAAGACCGCTAACATCCCTCACAGCTGAAACTAAAGCAGCCGATCATTTCCATTGATTGAGGAGAACGAGCGATGGATATGCACAAGATGACACCGTGGAATTGGCTTCATCAGGAGGATAGCCACGAACACTCTCTTCCACAACGACAGCCCGAACATCCGTTACTGCGTTGGGAGGGTGAGTTCGACAATGGGTTCGAACAAATACTTGGCAATATGGCTTGGACTACCCCAGCCCCGCAGGCGCAACCCTCCGCCCCGTTGCGGCCTAACCTGGATATTCTTGAACGCGACGACCACTACCTGATCAACACAGAATTGCCCGGCGTGGAAAAACAGGATCTGCAGGTAGTGCTCAGCGATAACCAATTGCAGATTCATGGTCACAAGAAAGCTCTACACGAACCTGATCGCGATGGTTACCACTACAGTGAGCGTCGCTTCGGTCGCTTCCAACGCACGCTGTCATTGCCCGCGGATGCAGACGGAGAGCAGATGAGGGCCGTTTTCCATAATGGCGTGTTAACGCTGACCATTCCACGCCATCAACAACATGGGCATAGCCGTCGGCAGATCGAGATTCATTAAGTAAACGCTGCAAACAACGTGCTTCACGCAATAACGCGAAGAAGGAGGCCCGCGCTCAACGCTTGGGTGCGGGTCTGCGGTGTACCTGCCCCAAAGTCACCCATAGGGACTCTGCCATTATTTTCTCGGCACCAATAATGCCTCCAGCGGCTGACGCTCCGGTTTGAACTGGTTAATGGTTTCATCCGCTTCATACCCCAGCGACAGGCCACACAACAATTTATAGTTATCCGGAATAGTAAAATGTTTTTCCAAGGGTGACCGCCAAATTGCCAAGGCCCCTTGGGCACAGGTAGCCAATCCCGCATCCGTGGCTGCTAACATCAGGCTTTGCAGAAAAATGCCTGCATCCAATGCGCTGTAAACATCTAGCCCTTCATGGACAAAGATAAACACCGCCACCGGCGCATTAAAGAAACGGAAGTTTTCACGCATCTGCTGATGGCGAGCCCGCTTATCGTCACGCTGAATGCCCAACAATTCATATAACTGATAACCGGTGGCGCTACGACGTGGCTGCAAGTCTTTGGGATAATCGGTAACCGGTTTGAAATCACCGTCCGGCATGCCTTTTTTAGTCACCATGGCCTTGAGCTGTTTAAATTTAGAGCCCTTCGCTAGGTCCATTAACTCATCAAACTTAGGAGGCAATGTTTGCCGCAAATCCTCCAGCACCTCGCCCTTCGCCACAGCGATCTGGTAAGGCTGGGTATTGGACCAACTCGGCGCCGAGGCGGCAGTGCTGAGCAGTTTGTTCAGCACCTTTTCGCTTACTGGCTGGTCGGTAAATGCCCGTACACTATGGCGCTGGGCCATCACATCTTTAAATTCCATACTGTTGGCCTGTTTGATTGCCCTTAGCGTTCACTGTGCCAGAGATTTATAATACGCAGCCATGACCAAGACAGCCGATAATCTGCAACGTCACGCCAACTTTTCCCGCTGTGGACAGTACCGCTATGCACTCTGGCGCCAGTGGGGGGAGAGTGATGATTTTATGCTGGTGATTGGCCTCAACCCCTCCACCACTGATCCCCACCACGACAACCCCACCATTCGTCGTTGCATGGGTTTTGCCCAGGACTGGGGCTACTCAGGCCTGTGCGTGGCCAACCTGTTCGCGTATCGGGCAACCTACCCAAAGGATATCTTTGCTGCCGCAGACCCCGTGGGCCCCCAAAATGACCGCTGACTACGGCGCTTGGCCCGTCAGGCCGAGCTAGTCGTAGCGGCTTGGGGGAACCATGGGCGCTTTAACGACCGCGCCATGCAGGTGGTCCGCCAATTGCCAGCCATGCATTACATTCGCCTTAACAGCTCAGGGGAGCCGGCACACCCGCTATACCTCCCCCGCCACCTGCAAGCACAACCCTGGGTTGGCTACCCCTTCTTGTCATAACCTTCACCCTGCATCAACGATAATAAAAACAAAGCATCCGTTGGAATTAACACTGTGAGCACACGTCAGGAAAAAAATATCCGTCGTGCCAAAGCCCTGTCCTACATTGGACACATCCCCTTCTATGGCTTGGCTGGGCTATCTTGGTTTGCCCAGACCAGCAGCTGGGCGCTGCATGCTCTGGCCACCTACTCCGCCGTTGTACTGGCGTTTCTCGGCGCCATTCACTGGGGCAGGGCACTCGATCAAATGCACCACAGCAACCAATACCCAACGCTGCTATTTGGTCTGGTACCGGCGTTATTGGCTTGGTTTGCCCTGCTGCTACCGCTGGAATTATCGATGCCCATGCTCGCCGCCGGGCTTATGTTTGTGTGGGGCACGGAACAGATGGTGTTCAACGACACGCTCCCCACCTGGTACCGGCACCTGAGGCATGAACTCACCGCCGCCGCCGTTATCGCCGTTTTAATTGGGTGGGCCGCCACTATGTTCTGGATGCTATAAACGGTGCATTACTTCTAACAGCCAATTTTCGGCCTTTTACAAAACAACAGATCCTAAAAAGGGGGGCCAGCCATGGCCGGCTCTGTCTGCTCCCGCTACACTGTCAATCCGTTATAGGGAGACTGGGGTATATGAAAAACAATTGGCATTCACATGGAACCTTTTCACTAGGGATATTGTTCTTTTTGCTTTGCGCTCTGTCTCTGTCCGCGCCGGTTTCCAGTGCCCCGCTCCCTCCCGAGTACCTCACCAATACGTCACCTAATTACCATGACGATATTCGCCCAATCTTCGAAAACAAGTGCCTGGCCTGCCACGGCTGTTATGACGCCCCCTGCCAACTGAAGCTAGAAGCGGTCGAAGGCCTGGACCGGGGCGCCAGCAAGAAAAATGTTTATGACGGCACACGCAATCAGACCGTCGACCCCACGCGCTTGTTCAAGGATGCACAAACCACTGCTCAATGGCGTGACAAGGGCTTCTATTCTGTCATCGACAGTACCTCTGGCATGCAAGCCTCCCTGCTGTATCAAATGCTGGAGCTGGGCAAAAGACACACCTTCAACCCCAATGAAAAGCTTCCCGAGGATATTGCCCTGGGTCTGAGCCGACAAAACCAATGCCCCGCTCCAGATGAATTTAACGACTACGCTGATGACCGCCCCATGGAAGGGATGCCGCTGGCGGTGACTGGCCTTACTAACAACGAATTTGCCACCATCCGCCAGTGGCTGGAGCAAGGCGCCTCCTTTAAACCGCAAGTAATCACCCCTACCGCCGAAGAGCAACAGCTGATTGACGACTGGGAAGCTTTTCTCAACCAGAGTGATCCAAAGCATCAACTGGTGGCTCGCTGGCTATACGAACACCTGTTTCTTGCCCACCTGTACCTTGATAAAGGTACAGACAGCAAGCCCGCACATTTTTTCAAACTGCGGCGCTCTAGCACCCCTCCAGGGAAACCCATTAAGCCGGTAGCCACAGATCGCCCCAATGACATGCCACCGGAAAATTTCTGGTACCGTATTGCACCTGTGCCCGGTACCTTGGTACACAAAACACACATTACCTTTGGCTTAGCCAAGGACAAGCTGGCTCGTACCAAAAAGCATTTCTTTAGCACCGATTGGGAAGTGAAAGAACTACCGGGCTATGGCTATGAACAACGAGCCAATCCCTTCGTTACCTTTTCCGATATTCCAGCCCGCGCTCGCTATCAGTTTATGCTCGATGAAGCCGAATATTTTGTTCGCACCTTTATTCGCGGCCCGGTTTGCCGCGGCCAAGTGGCCACTGACGTGATCCGCGACCAATTCTGGACCGTGTTTCAGGATCCAGATCAGGATCTCTACATCACCGAAGAAAATTACCGTGCCCAGGTTAGCGACCTGTTGGGTTTACCAGGTCAGGATGATGACTTGCTGGCACTGGGTCCCCAATGGCTTAAGTACAGTGAAAAACGTAATAATTATCTCAAAGCCCGCAAACAAGCTTACGCTGATAACGAACCCCAAGGCCCGGGTTGGGATTCGTTATGGGACGGCGATGGTAATAATCGCAATGCGCTGCTGACCATTTTTCGTCATCACGATAACTCTTCCGTACGCAAAGGGCTGATCGGCGACCTGCCTTTAACCACCTGGGTGATGGATTACCCGTTGTTCGAGCGCAGCTATTACAACCTTGTGGTGAACTTCAATGTTTTCGGGTCCGTGTCTCATCAGGCACAAACGCGTCTCTACTTTGATTTGATTCGTAATGGCGCAGAACAAAACGCGCTCCGCTACCTCCCGGCGACACTGCGCCAACCTGTACTAGCCAACTGGTATCAAAACACCGGGAAACTGCGGTTGGCGGTCAGTTATGAATCCGTAGATACCGATCTGCCTACACAAATCCAGTTCGACACCAGCACCCCCATGAACGAGTTTAACGATAATCTACTGGTTAAATTTGCCAAACTAAATGCCCGCCCAGACCCGATAAACCGTTGCGACGGTGAAAACTGCCAACGGCCCAATGTTTCTGCCTGGAAACAGGAGGCAGACCACATCCTCAGCAGCATCTCTTCACGGCGCGCGGCCAACCTGAAAGCCGTCAATTTCATGCCGGAAGTCAGCATGATCCACGTAAGGGGCAGCAAGGGTGAACAGGAAATTTATTCCTTGTTCCGAAACCGGGCACACACCAATGTCGCGTTTATGATGGGAGAGTCCCTGCGCTACCAACCGCCACTGGACACCTTAACTCTGTATCCCGGCGTCTTGGCCAGCTATCCCAACTTCATGTTCCTAGTACAAGAAGATCAGCTGCAGGCTTTCGTTAGTCAAATGCAAGCAGTGAAAACGGAGAAGGAATTCACCAAGCTGGTGGACGCCTACGGTATTCGCCGCACACACCCTGAGTTTTGGCAATACTTCCATGCGCTGGACCAGTATCTGGAAAAACACGAGCCAACCCAGGCTGCTATTCTCGATATGAACCGGTACGAAAACCTTTGAAAACAGCATCAGCAACAACAAACGACCACGCGGGAGGGATAGGTGCCATAAGGCAACTGCCCTCTGCGTGGAATTGGGTTGAAAGTGACACGTTGATCAGCAGAATCTTTTCCACTGAAAAAAGACAGAGTGCAGGGCTTGCCCAGCAACCTCTACCGTAAACGCTTTTTGCTTTTTCTCTTCAAAACAACAGAGCCAATGTGGTTCGCTACTATTCTGTCCCTTACCTCCCATACCCTCTAACCCTGCCAATGACTAGGCCTGTGGCGCCGCGCGGTTGCCACTATGCCCGGCCAGTCAGTCACACTGGTCAATGTGGCTCTGCACCATCTCTCCATAATTGAGTGCAATCCATAGACGTAACAATGAGGTTTCACCATGGCGAAAAATGCAGTGGGGTATGCGCTAACCGCGCTTAACCGCCTGGCCAGCTCGGAAGTACTCGACAAGATCGGCATGCGTAAAAGCGTCGAGTGGCTTGCCTACACCCTGACCAAGAGCGGTTTTCACGTTCTTACCACCACCGCCCGTGCATTCAAATCCGGCAATACAGGCAACAAGCCTGAGCGCCTTACTGCGCCCGGCCATACCCATGACCTGTTTGATCTTGGTGTTACCGATGAACAACAGATGATCCGCGACAGCGTCCAGAGCTTTGCCATGGCCGTGCTGCGCGAACAGGCCGAGCACGCAGATACGGAGCAACAAACCAGTGATGAGGTGATGACCCAGGCGCAGGAACTGGGGCTGAACTACTTCGCGGTACCGCAAGCGCTGGGGGGCGCAGCCACAGAGAAATCCACCCTTACCAGCATGCTGCTGGCAGAAGACCTGGCCCACGGTGACATGGGCCAGGCGGTAGCGATTCTTGCCCCCATGGGCGTGGCCAATGCCCTGACCCAGTGGGGCACCGCGCAGCAACAAGGCAAGTATCTGAGCAGCTTCGCTGCAGAAAATCCGCCCAAAGCCACCATTGCTGTATGCGAGCCGCGTCCCTTGTTCGATCCAATGGTGCTGGCCACCACCGCGCGCAAGAATGGCAGCGACTACATTCTTAACGGGGAGAAATCTCTGGTGCCATTAGCGGCTGAAGCGGAAATCTTCCTCATCGCGGCACAAACCGATAACGGCCCAGCGGTGTTCATTGTAGAAGGTGGCAACGACGGGCTCACCGCCGGCGACGACCCCTCCATGGGCATCCGCGCCAGCAGCCAACGCCCACTGAAACTGGACGAGGTCCGCATCCCGGCAGCCAACCGTTTGGGCAGCGACGATTTTGATTATCGCGCTTTTGTGGATCTGGGCACCCTGGCCTGGTGTGCCATGGCCATTGGCACGAGCCAGGCGGTACTCGATTACGTGGGCCCTTACTGCAACGAACGCACCGCCTTTGGCGAACCCATCAGCCACCGTCAATCGGTGGCATTCATGATCGCCGATATGGCCATCGAATTAGATGCCATGCGCATGCTCACCTACCGCGCGGCCAGCCGTGCCGAACAGGGCAAAAGCTTCCAGCGAGAAACCCACCTGGCTCGCACTCTGGTAAAAGATAAAGCCATGAAAATCGGTACCGACGGCGTGCAGCTGCTCGGTGGCCACGGTTTCACTAAAGAGTACCCGGTGGAACGCTGGTATCGGGATCTGCGTGCTGTTGGGGTCGCTTTCGGCGGCCTGCACCTGTAAGGAGGGAGACAACCATGAATATTGAAATTCCCAAGAAGTTTAAACCCCTGATTAACAATGCCTATCAGGTAGCTCAAAGCACCCTCCGTCCACTATCGCGCAAGTATGATCGAGGGGAGCACAAATATCCAAAGGAGCTGGATATGCTCGCCTCGATACTGGATGGCTTCAACGAAGGTGACCCAGCCAACTCCGCCGGCGCGGCCACCACCGGTAGTGGCAAGGTTCAAGATGACAGCAGCGTCAAAAATGGCGCGAACATGGTCGTATGCTTGGGCGCCATGGAAATGTGCTACGGCGATACCGGTTTTCTGTTGGCCATGCCCCGCCAAGGGCTGGGTAACGCGGCCATTGCAGCTGTCGCCAATGACGAGCAACTGGATCGTTTCAAAGGCAAGTGGGCCGCCATGGCCATCACCGAGCCCGGCTGCGGCTCCGACTCGGCGGCTATTCGCACCACCGCTAAAAAAGACGGCGATCACTATATTCTCAATGGTGAGAAGATTTTTGTGACCTCCGGTGAACGCGCCGACTGTGTGGTGGTGTGGGCCTCCCTGGACCCGAAACTGGGCCGCGCGGCGATCAAGTCTTTCGTGGTGGACTGGGGCACCCCGGGCATGGAGCTGGCACGCCTTGAGAAAAAGCTTGGCATCCGTGCTTCCGATACTGCAGCGATCAACTTTGTCGACTGTCGGGTACCTGCGGAGAATCTGCTTGGCTCCCCGGAGATCGACACCAAGAAAGGTTTCGCCGGTGTCATGGAGACCTTCGACAACACACGCCCGCTGGTGGCCGCCATGGCGGTTGGTTGTGCCAAGGCCTCTCTGGAGCGTATCAAGGAGTTGCTCAACGACAACATCACCTACGACTACGGCAAACCCGTAGACAACTGCTCTGCCGTGGAAGCGGAAATCTACAAGATGGAAGCTGACTGGGAAGCCGCTTATTGGCTGGCGGTGAAAGCCGCCTGGATGGCCGACAACAAGAAAGCCAACACCCTGGAAGCCTCCATCTCCAAAGCCAAGGCCGGGCGGGTTGGTAACGCCATCACACTGCGCTGTGTAGAGCTGGCTGGCAGCCTTGGCTACACCGAAGACGAACTTCTGGAGAAGTGGGCCCGTGATTCAAAGATTCTGGATATTTTTGAAGGCACCCAACAGATTCAGCAACTGGTTATCGCTCGCCGTGTGCTGGGGCTTAATTCCAAAGAGTTGAAGTAGCGTTTCAGGAGTGATACTCCCCGATAAGAAAATGCATCAAGAATTTCCGGGAAAGCGGCTTTGATCTTGAAAAAGAAATCGCCGCTATCCCGGCATCAATGACCACTCTCTTGATAACTGATAACTATCATCTTGGTCCCCCCCCCTGACTACCACCGGCACTCAAATATTGCTTTGCAAACCAACAAAACGTAACAGCGGCTCTAATGGCTTGTCTTGAGACTGTCGTATCAGTGAATCGCACCGTCTTCGGGCTGTCCTATCGCGCCCCATAATTTTAAAAAAATCATTGGATGCCGGTGTCCAATCGTTCCCTCATAACTTGCACAAGCTTTGGCTGCATGACTCGCCACCACTTGCCCCCCATTGGCTCAACTGGCTAAAGTAAGTGGTTCATTTTGAGGAACCTCAACCATGAACCCTCCCCACGGCTGGCTGTCTCGGCTTGAGCAACTGGGCAACCGACTGCCCCACCCCACCTTGCTGTTTGTCTGGTTCTGCTTGCTGCTGCTTCCTCTCACGGTCGTGCTGGGGGCGCTGGACGTAACCGCAGTCCACCCACTCACCGATGAAACCATTACCGCCCGTTCACTCCTGGACGGAGAAGGGTTGCGCTATATATTCACTAGTCTGGTGGGTAACTTCACAGGCTTTGCTCCTCTGGGCGTAGTACTGGTCGCTATGCTGGGGCTGGGCGTGGCCGAACAGTCGGGCCTTCTCTCGGTTAGCCTGACCAGCCTGGTACGACGCGCCTCCGGCGGCGCCTTGGTATTCACTGTTGCCTTTGCTGGGGTGCTCTCCAGTTTGACCGTGGATGCTGGCTACGTGGTGCTGATTCCACTGGCTGGACTAGTGTTTCAGCTGGCCGGCCGCTCGCCCATTGCCGGCATCGCCACCGCCTTTGCGGCGGTTTCTGGTGGTTTCAGTGCCAACCTGCTGGTGGGCCCGGTGGACGCCACCCTCGCCGGGCTCTCAACAGAAGCGGCACACATCATCGACCCGGACCGCGCGGTAGCGGCCACTGGCAACTATTGGTTTATCATCGCCTCCACTTTTCTGGTGACCGGGCTAGTCACTCTAGTCACTCGCAAGCTCACTGAACCCCGGCTGGCCCAGGCCAATACCGCGACAGACGCTTCAGTGGACGTGCCCCAAATCCATTCCCGCGCCATGAAGTGGACCGGCCTGACACTGGCAATCCTGCTGGCAGGGCTAGCGTTACTGGTATTGCCGGACGATGCACCACTGCGCCATCCGGATACCGGCAGCGTGCTGGGCTCGCCGTTTATTCATGGTCTGGTGGTCATCGTAGCCTTGATTGCGGGTATCAGCGGTGCGGTTTATGGCAGGATCAGCGGGCAGTTCCGCAATAGTGGAGCGGTTATCACTGCCATGGAAGTCACCATGGCTTCCATGGCTGGCTACCTGGTATTGATGTTTTTCGCCGCGCAATTTGTCGCCTGGTTTAACTACAGTCAGCTGGGCCTGCTATTGGCGGTGAAAGGCGCCGCCTGGCTCGGTGCACTGACCGTGCCCAAGGTAGTTCTGTTATTACTGTTTGTGATGCTCACAGCACTGATCAACCTGATGATCGGCAGCGCCTCGGCCAAGTGGTCAATCCTGGCACCGGTCTTTATCCCCATGCTGATGTTACTGGGCATTTCTCCCGAGGCCAGCCAGGCGGCCTATCGAGTGGGCGATTCCAGTACCAATATCATCACTCCACTGATGCCTTATTTTGTGCTGGTGTTGGGTTTCGCTCGCCGTTATCAGCCGGAGACGGGCATCGGCACCCTCGTTGCACTGATGCTGCCCTACAGCCTGACATTACTACTGGGTTGGTCGGTGTTATTAGGGGTATGGATTGGGTTTGGCTGGCCTTTGGGGCCCTGAAGCAGCTACAAAAAACCGCGCCCGAAGGGTGCGGTTTTTCTGTAGCTCGTAGCTATTATTTAATCAACCGAATCGTCAGCGGGTAGCGGTAGTACTCTCCACCATTGGCTTTTATCGCAGCAACGATAGTCATCACCAACCAGAAAAGACCAATGATCGGCAGCAGGAAGGCGCCGATAACAACGAAAGTGAGCAGGAAGGCGACAAAACCTGCAATGGAAATGGTGATATTGAAATTCAATGCTTCCTTGCCCTGGTCATCGACGAAGCCACTATCGTCTTTTTTAATCAACCAGATCACCAATGGACCCAGAATATTGCCGAACGGAAACACCATACCGACAAATGCCAACAGGTGGCATGCCAGTCCAAGGCTCCGCTCTTCCTGCTTGGCCAGGCCGTTGCTGTTATTTCCTTCGCTCATTTAAAGACTCCTTCTTGTTGAAAAATAGAACCCGTCATCATCCTTGCTACTGACGAGTAGTGCGGCGGTTGGGGAGGGGTTGTTCGCTGTTGGAGCGAAACGGGTTGATGTCAATTCCGCCGCGGCGAGTAAACCGACCGTACACGGTCAAATGACGCGGAGAGCACTGGGCCATCAGGTCCACAAAGACCTGCTCGATAATCTGTTCGTGAAAGCCCTGATGGTTACGCAGCGACACCACATAGCGTAAAAAACTGGCCGAGCTAATAGCGCGGCCGGTGTAGCGGATCACCACTGTCGCCCAATCTGGCTGGTCGGTGACAGGGCAATGGCTACGCAACAAATGGGAATACAGCTGGCCAGTCTGTTCGGGACCCTGATCGCACAACAGCAAATCAGGCCGGTATTCGTAATGCTCGAAGGTCAGATCAATATTGTCCACGCAATCGCCGCGATCTTCCCACACAGGGAAACCTGCCGACTCCTGCAGCGAATACAGTAATACCTCAATGTTGCCCCCCACTGTTTGCGCCACATCCTTCTCAATAGCAGCACGCACCGCATCACGGCTTTCAAAGCGAGTATTGGCGAATGAATTCAGATACAGCTTGAGGGATTTGGACTCGACAATGTTCGGGGTTGTACAAGGAACACGCAGTTCGCACATCGCCACAATGGGCTTGCCCTTTTCATTGAGCCAGGACAATTCATAGGCATTCCAGATATCCGTGCCGTGAAAGGGCAGTGTAGTGTCTTCCAATTCCAGGTTCTCGCGCGCATCCCAGCGCGGCACAGGACACAATAGCGAAGGCATGTATTCATCAACATACTCGCTGGAGCGACCCAACGGCGTTTCCTTAAGATAGCTCATGATAACCTCTTGAGATCCCGTCAATAGCACGTTAACTGGCTACTGAAAAGCATAGCTAAATTCAGCGCCATTGGTTAGTGCCGAATACCGGTTCCTCGATGCAGCAACCATAACGCAAATAAGTAGAAAGCGATCACGAATGCCAGAATCGCCCCCAAAGAGGCGTACACATTCACATCACTGACCCCTAGCACCCCATAACGAAAAGCATTAACCATATACACGATGGGGTTCGCCAGGCTCACGGTGCGCCAGAACTCGGGTAGAAGATCAATGGAGTAAAACACCCCACCCAGATAGGTCAACGGCGTCAGGATAAAAGTCGGCACAATGGAAATATCGTCAAACTTAGTGGCAAAGGTGGCATTGATGAAACCGCCCAGCGCAAACAATGCAGCAGTAAGCACCACCACCGTGACAGTAATCACCCAATGCTGCATGGACAATTTCGTAAAGAACAAGCTCAGCAAGCTAACAATCAAGCCGACCAACATGCCACGTACCATACCGCCGACAATGTAGCCATTAAGAATCACATGGGACGGCATTGGCGATACCAACATCTCTTCAATCGAATGCTGGAACTTGGTAGAAAAGAAGGAGCTCACCACATTGCCGTAACTATTCTGAATTACGCTCATCATGATCAAGCCGGGGACGATATACTGCATGTAATCGAAACCGCCCATTTCGCCAATACGGCTGCCAATGAGGTTGCCGAAAATCACGAAATACAGCGTCATGGTGATCGCCGGTGGCAGTAATGTCTGCGGCCAGATACGGGTAAAACGTCGAATTTCCTTGGTTACCAGCGTGAGGAATGCGATCCACTGCTCGCGTGCGCTCATGGTGCTTGCTCCCCTGGCAGATTCTGTTCAACCAACCGCACAAACAATTCTTCCAGTCGGTTCGCCTTGTTACGCATGCTCATTACTTCAAAATTCTGCCGGGCCAATTCCGCAAACAGCGTATTCAGACTTTCGCTTTTCGGCACCGCCACCTCCAGGGTTTTGGCATCACGCAGTGACACCTCAAAACCGTCCAGCTGTGGGGCCTGCGTAACGGGCCGAGCCAGATCAAGAATAAAGGTTTCTACCTGCAATTGTTCCAGTAGGGATTTCATGTCGGTGTTTTCGGCGATAACACCATGGTCAATAATGGCAATATGCCGACACAAGGATTCCGCTTCTTCCAGATAATGTGTCGTCAGAATGATCGTTTTACCTTGTTCATTCAGCTTAGTCAGAAAGTCCCACATCGATCGGCGCAGTTCGATGTCCACACCAGCGGTCGGTTCGTCCAGAATCAACAACTCCGGCTCGTGAACCAGGGCCCGGGCAATCATCAAGCGACGTTTCATGCCCCCCGAGAGAGTACGAGATTGCTTGTCGCGCTTGTCCCACAGACCCAGCTGACGCAAATACTTTTCTGTCCGCTCCCGGGCCAGCGGGGCCGGAATACCGTAGAATCCGGCCTGGGTCACCACAATATCGAACACTTTCTCGAACTGGTTGAAATTAAATTCTTGGGGCACTACGCCGATCTGCTTCTTGGCTAGGGACCGCTGAGTATCCAGGGAATAACCAAAAATACTCACATCCCCGGCGGATTTATTCACCAAGGAGCTGATCACGCCAATGGTGGTTGACTTGCCGGCCCCATTGGGGCCCAGTAAAGCAAAGAAATCACCCTTCTTTATTTCAAGATCAATACCTTTAAGCGCTTGCACGCCATTAGCATACGTTTTGGTTAAATTGCGAATTGTCAGTGCGGACAAGGCACACCTCATCAGAAATCGGTACACAGAAAAAGAACGGATTAAGGAATGTAGTTACAACGCACGGTGGCCGTGATCACCACGCCATATCCAATGGAGCTGACCGCCGCTGAACCACAGCCACAGCCCTTCCATCATCCAAGGCCAGTCGTCCTCGGTAATCCGTCGGTGCCCGTGCAGCTCCGCCACCAGCACGGCCAGAATGGTGTCATGAGTCACGTGCACATTGAGGTGCCCGGGAGCGGGTTCACGCTCGATCAGGTAACGCGCCAGCTTTGAGCGCCCTTCTGTCGGGGACAGCATGCCCTCGAAGGGTTGCTGTAGGTGCTGGTTAAGGAATTTGAACGCGCCCATTTGCAAGAACGTGGGGCCAATCTGGTTCAGATCTTCAACATAACAGCCTGGCTCCACCAGAGTGGTATCGGTGGTGATTTCTGGAATCACCTCAAGCAGACCAGCTTTGCGAGCCCCTTCAGCCATGGCTTTCGCGGTGTTCACACAACGCGCCACCGGGCTGGAAAAGAACGCATCCACCGGACGTGCCAACCGGCCACCCCATTCCCGAGCCATATCGACACCTTCCGGCGTCAGGGGCAGGCGATAATCCGCAAAACCGTTTTTGGCTAATTCACGCACGGAGTGGCGCGTCAGCAAATGAACGGGCTTATCCTGTGGTAACAGGTTGAGGGCTTCCAGCAATCGCGGGTGTAGGCGCGCCATAGTCTCTTCACTTTCAGTCAAGCCTTAGTGTACGGAGCGCCGTAGCGAAAGCAAACAATGAGCGAAAATTTAGAACCACACGTGGAAGGCTGCCGGCTAGCAATGTGGGATTTAAATCGACACAAATCGCCAGCAACCCGTCTCTCACAAAACCATGTCAACCGGGCACGCAGCACTATTAGCCTGAATTATTGCGTGTTGCAGATCCCTGCTATAGCGGCGTAGCGGCATAAAAAAGGTTCATCGCGGAATTCCGGGAAAAGCGGCTTTGATCTTCATGAAGAAGTAGTCGTTATCCCGGAAGCCGTACGCCATCCTCTTGATGACCTTGATCCTGTTGTTCATTCCTTCAAGCA
>UEXM01000125.1_pt3 | contig 65133 bp, 90 predicted proteins | sample 1796661 | NCBI WGS metagenome assembly UEXM01 (sample SAMEA4772469, study PRJEB27181) | metagenome | reverse complement strand
TTCGCTCAACTGGTCGCCTTAGGGGCCTTGATGGGCGTCCTATATTCTGTCGTGCTGAGCACAGTAGTCCCAACTTCTTACTTCAGTCTGCCGGAGCAATCATCTCCAAGCGGTGGGTGGTAATTGGACAGCAAATGTTAGATGATGCAGGACTTACCTATGACCGTGACTACACCCGCTGTGCATACGTACATGATGAAGTTCAGATGTCTGTAGTACCTGCAGAGGTTGATCGTATGAAACGCTTGTTAGAAGCAGCAGCCCCTGAGGCTGGTAAGTACTACAACCTGCGTGTACCTATGGCTGCATCTGCTGATCATGGTGAAAACTGGGCAGCTACTCACTAGATATAATAATATCTATGGAAGAACCATCAGTCTCATGTGTATTTGATGAGCGTGCTATTCGTGCGCTCCATTCGGCTGTGTCATATACATTAGAAAAATGGACTGGTCAGGGAGAAATGGATCAGGAAGAACTATTCTGTCTTAAGCCATTTTTACAAGGAGCTATATTTGAATTTGACTTTGGACGTTCATCTAAATAATATAAATACATTTGAAGTAAAATAGTATTACTAAGATAGTTAATCATGGGATTTTTTGATGGCCTGAGCCGAGGTTACGGCCAGGTAGATAAAAATATTTTTAAAGGTATTCTCCCTGGTGGTGCACAAGTCCATCCTAAAATCGGTGGAACTATTCTTGCAGCGCAAGAAGCTATCCCAGCAATTACTCAAGGTGCTCTTCACTTAGGAGCACGTACTGATCGTCATGTTGATAGTCGTATGTCGGACGCATTAATTGAGGCTGAGGCTACAGCAAGAGCTAGAGGATCTGATGTTACAGAATACAAAGACTATCCAAACACTCCAGGTGGTTTTGGTGCGAAACATACATTTGGTGATGTCGCTATGAGCTCGTTTAAACGTGATGATACGGGAAAAGTTATAGGTCTCAAGCCGCACAAATATGATACTAATAAGTCAGTTAAAGAATTACAAGAAGAGATTCGTGCGGGTGGACCTTTTTATAAGCCTGCAGAATTAGCGCTCGCTGCTACTCAAGGTGGTGGCATGACATCACATGATCTAAACTTTGCAACTCAAAGTAAACCCACTGCAACGTCAGTTAAATCACAACCTGTCGTTCCTATCATTCCCCAGAGTGAGGCCACTCCTGCTCCTGCAATTACAAGCCTTTCACCAACTACTCCTCCTCCAGTTATTCCTCGTACTAAACCAACTGCCCCCCCTGTCATCACAAAAGCTGCACCACGTCCTGCTGGTGTAGCTTTAGCTGAAAGACCTGAATTAACTATTTTAGGCCCGTTGACTGGGTATTCAGTAAGAGCAGGTGATACGCTTACAGCAATTGCTGCAGCAAACAACACAACTATTGAAGATATTGCACGTAAAAATAAAATTAATAACGTTGATTTGATTAATGTTGGTCAACAATTAATTTTTTAATAACTACTGTCCTTGCTGGAACTTATAAGGATCAAAGTTAAAATTCATTTTGCTTCTAGTAGCATATGGACTTTGGCTTGTGTTACCCATTTGCTGTTGCCAGCCTTGGTATTGAGGTCCCATACTTTGTTGAACATTAGGCATTTGAAAATCAAAATTATTGGCAGCTTGTGCAGGTGCCTCAAAGTCTGACTCATTACTTCCGTAATTATCAAAACTTTGCTGTCCGTCAAAGTTTGATGCACCACTTCGCATATCAGCAATAGATTGCCTTTGTGCATCAGTATTTTGCCAGTAATCATCAATCCCTTGATCGCTGACACCATTTGCTTCTAATTGCTGATTGACTTGACCATACTCAACATCGTTATCTTGTTCATACTGCCTGTTATAAGCATACTGGTCAGCTCCTAGTCCTACTTTGCCACCATAGCCACGGTTTCCTGTCCCTTGATGGCTAGAGTTAACAGCATCGTGTACATACTCAGCAACGTAATTTCCATTCTCTGTAATTTTTGCAATACGTCCAGTAAGTTCACGACCATTTAAATTATCTTTACTGCCAGGTTTCCAAAGCATATCTCCTACTTTGTACCCTGCTTCTTTCAACATATTATTTGCTTGCCACATCGGCTTGGTCGAATCGTAACTTAAGTATCCCTCCTCATCAAAACTTGCAAGGTCAGGAGCCATATTTGACGTGCCGGAAGTCGGGTGATGCTCTTTGGCATACTCGTACATATCTGTAACTTTTTTGTTATACGCACCCTTCTCCATTTGATAACCGGCAGCGGTCTTGAATGTGTTTGAAGATGTACCACCACCAACGTTTTCACCAACTGCCTGAGTTGTAGCGCGAGGTGCAGTACCACCTGCTTTATATTGTTTCATGCTTAACCCAGAAGCAGCTTGACCAGCACGCCTATCTTTAACAGACATCTGCGATCTTTGTGTTGCTAACTGCTTAGTTCCATATGTACCATTAACTGTAGGTCTAGGGGCTTGGGCAGGTTTGGGATTATTTCTAGCTGCAGCAGCAGCCTTTGATGCTTGAGCCTTTGCTCCAGTGTTACCTGCTTTATAATTTTTAAGACTTACACCAGCAGATTTTGCACCAGCTCTTCGATCCTTAACGCTCATTTGAGCGACTGCTTTAGCTTGCTGCCTAGCTGGAGCTGGCCTTGGTGAAGGTCTTGCCGAAGGCCTAGGTGAAGGCCTAGGTGAAGGCCTAGGTGAAGGCTTAGGTGAAGACCTAGGTGATGGACGTGGCGAAGGCCTAGGTGATGGCTTACGTGAAGGTTTTGGACTTGGTTTATTATTCCTACCAGATTTTTTCCTTGCCATCTTTAAATACAATTAATCTCTTACTATTCTATTAAATTCATTAGACTAATTATGCACCTGAAGAAGAGCAGCGTCAGGGTGCACTTTAGGTTTCAGAGATTTCTGCTGCTTCTCTCTGAGTAATTACTCTTCCCTGCGATTTGTGGGGGAGTCCCTGTTAAACTATAGATACGTTCATCTCCTCACACTGGGAGACGCAAGTACCTCACGAATGGAGGGAAGGAACGGGAAACTACACCTCACTATGGAGTTTCCAATGACCCAATTACAAGCTCGTGCTGTCGAAAATGCTCGCAAAGAGTATCGTCGCGCACAAAACGAACTACGTATTCATCGCCTGTCTGAAACACGTTACCGTGGGATCCCCACAGTTTCTTCTACTGCCCCTGCAGAGCGGCATGGTTGTTTTACATACCGTGGCGTAAATTACTCCCACTAATTTATACAATTAATTATCTGTCCCTCGCTTAACAGCGGGGGTCTTTTTTTGTTTATTTAGTACATATAATATTGAGAGCGATAAGTATTAATCGCTATCCATACTAGTTAGTTTAATTATGAAATCTATTATTGCTATTGCAGCTTTGTCTGTACTCTCTGCCCCAGCATTTGCTGGCCCTTACGCCAACGTCGAAAATAATGCAGCTTGGATCGGATCAGATTTTGAGGTTGGTGTGACTGAAGTTCACGCTGGTTATGAAATTGAAGCTGGTGAAGATGTAGTCGTTTATGTGCAAGCAGGTCCTGCTTTTATTCATGTGGAAGACGTAGATACTCAAACTGAAGTATCAGGTAAAATTGGAATTGTTGCAGATGTTTCGAACAATTTTGAAATCTATGGAGAAGTTGCATTCCTCACAGAAGACCAAGAGTTTGACGTGGATACCCTCTCACTGGGTACCAAGATTGGTGCTACCTATCGCTTCTAAGCGCTAAGCTGATCAAAGGAAGAGTCCTAAGCCTTCGCTAACGCGGAGGTTTTTTATTGTTTATCCGTAACGTGTATCAAGTTGTTCGTAAATATTCGGTGTGCCATCCATATCAGGCCGCAAGTTGGCTGAACGTTCGTTAGCCATTGCTTGATTGACTTTGCGTTGGCGTTGAATACCAATGCCTGAGTTCATACCACCAGTACCAGGACGTCGCGTAACAGTTCTGATCGGACGGTTTTGCTCATATGCCATCTGTCCTTTATAAGCTTTCGTTCGTTTTAACGCACTTGCACGGGCGTTGTAATCACCACTTGCGTCATACGTTTCACGTTCGTCATCACGTAAGTAGCGCCGATCAAGCGGTTTATTTCTTAGGCCAGCACTTTTCACAGTATCTTTACGACTACCTGTCTAGTATATCGAAGTATCCTTCTCTAGGGATCACTGAGCCATCACAGATCAATTTATCTAAGTACCTAAGGTCTGGCTCTTTAAGGTCTATCTGATTGTCATATAGCCACTGCCAAGCATCGAAATACTCTTGCAAGTTATACGATGGTTGACTTCCAAATGCAACCTTCTTAGCTTGCCCTACGTTCATATACCAACTTGCTCATTTAATTTCTTCACTGCTTGTGCAAGCGGGACGATTGTTGCAAGCATCCGTTTTGGCATTTCAGATTCCATCGTTGTAGAAGACCTTTCCATAAGCTCCACTTTGGATTCCAATACATCAATACGCTTTTCCATGAGCTTGCTTTTCTCAGCAGTAAATTTAATACTTAAAGCTACAGCTAATACTGGGCCTAAGATATATTCCATATGTAAATATTAACTAGTCGAAGTCTAGCTAACTTTAGCCAATCATAAGACCATCATCATCTAGATCATCATTCTCATATTCTTGATCGTCGATACTTGTTGGTAAATCATCGTCTGCTCTCAGTAGCAGCTCCATAAATGTTTCTTCACTAATGATCTCAGGCAACCCCGCCTGATGCTCATCAATTTTGAACATGATCCCGGCTTTTAGTAGTGTGTTTTGTGTACCGTTCTTAAGCTCCATGCGGGACTTAAGCAGACGCAACGCAGTTTTTTCCAAGGCTGGGCGGCTCATTCGGGATACTTCGTATCGAGCTCTGGTTAAGGCAAACCGTTGTTCGATTGTTAGTGCTTCCATCACCTAACTCTTCCTCTATAAAACGTTTGTTTGAGATCCATTCTTCAATAAGTTCTTTTGCAGTTTCATTGTAAAATGACTGCCTTTGAAACCATACTAACCAAGGTTCACTCCCTTTGGAGTGATTACACTCAAGGCAGCAGGGCAGAAGGTTGCCTCTTCGGCCATCTCCACCTTTTGACTTTGGTTTTATGTGGTCCAGTGTGGTTGCTCGATTGCATCTGCAGTATCCGCAGAGTCCACCCCATCCATACTTAATTGACTTTTTAAATCTGCGCTTGGCACTTTGCTTAGATAAGCAAGTGAGGTCGAACATTAGGTCCTTCCAGTCTTCAGCAATTCCCATGTAGTTGTTATTCGCAACTGCCTTTACTTTACTTAAGACTTGTCTCTTCGTTAATTATGTAGTGCGATTTATAGTAACTAACATATCCATCTTGTCTTCAATGCGAATTAAATGATCTTCCATTCGCCCCATAGCGGCTGTAAATTCCTGCTTCGACGTATAAGATTCAGCCAACTTTAACTCTAATCGATCTACTCTTGTATCTAAGGTTGTCACTCGATTGCCCACTTTATTAAAAAGCACGGCTGTACCAGTAACAATTGCAATAACAACAGGGATGGCGGTTTCAATCATCTTCTGATAGATGTTTATAACGGGTTGAAATGGACCATCCGTCTGTGCCAAACGTCCCTTTTTCTGAGATTTCCCACGTAGGTTTCTCAGTTGGCTGCGTTTGATTCCACTCTTCCTCAGCCTGGTCAAGCTTATGAGTAAGGGTGGCGTAGAACTTCTTTTTTTGAATGTAGCGTTGAGCTCGTTCGAAGTCGGAACGAGTGTCAAATTGCCAGAGCCATTTCCCATCATCGGGAATATTGCTCAACTTTTTTTTGGCTTTAACGAATTCAGCGCCGACAAGACAAGCTGAATCATGCTGTTTGACTTAAGTGGGGTCAATGCAATGATTTCACTTGCAGCAGCAAGTACGATCCAGAAAATAGCCGATTCTAGGATAGCCATAATTGTCCGATTTTACTTAACTAAATATATTCTAACTATTTATTATCGAAGCTACGCTAACTACGCTGCTATCTATATACTGATAAAAAAATACCCCTATAGCGCAGAGGCCACAGGGGATTAAAAGCAGGTATATAGAAAACTACGGTAGTTAGCGTAGTTTCTGTAGCTCGTTCAGCATATCTATTAGTTCAATGTCACCATAATCACCTGTTTGCCCTTGACATTTGTGTCCTACTATTTTCATAGCAATGCTGTATTCAATGCCTGCTTTCCGCATTCGGTTGATAAACATATGCCGTAAGCCGTGAGCGGATGTGCCGGTGTGAGCCTTGAATCTACGGCTCCAGTTATCGCCTGCTTTAGGGTTGCTTGTGTATTCCCAATGGTTTACATAGGGAGCAAACTCAGGATGAATAGGCACCATCCTTGCACTGTATCTGTTCTTAAGTCCTCTTACATTATTTTCGTAAACGTGAATGTAAGGAACATCTGTGTCAAGCACAAAGTCTCCTGGCTGTACTCCTGCTAGTTCATTAACTCTGAAGCCGTGCCACCAGAGACCATTAAAGATAGGGTCCTCGTGAAAGGCAGAAAATGCTTCAAAATTTTTAGGGGCGTAATGCTTCTTGGAGTATTCCAATTTGCTACCCATCTTTGCCCAAGGGTTAAAACTTGGGATGATGCCCTTGCTGATACCGATGTTCCACATAGAACTCAGGTAACCCAACCGAGTTTTCAGTGTTGACTTTGCCCAGTCCTTGAGTGCTGACTTGTAGTAAAGGTCAGCTACTTGCGAAGTAATCGCAACAACTGGTTGGTCAGCCATTCGCCGTGATGTGATTTCCCACATTCGGTAGGTGCTGTCTGTGATGCCTGCGTAAGGAGCTGAATAGTCCCGAAGCTTTCCGACTGTGTACATGAGGTTATATAAGGAACGCCAATACCTGTCTACCTATAACCATCAGTATTTGTGGGGTTGCCACAATTCCTGAACTCCCGTAGGTTAGGGAGTCGCCTTTGCGGGCGTAGTTTAGTGGTAACTACTCAGTATTGACGCGGGTTCTCAGTATATCAGCTTCTGGTCAAAAGTCCCCTAAAAGCACCTTCTGTTTTAACTGCCACTTGTTGGCAACTCTGCTGTTGGCGCTGTGAAACCAGATGTATAACGTTCAAAATTAGATATTCTTAAATCATCCATATACATATCTGCTGAAGAACCTTGTAGATCACCAATGTATAAATTATCACCAACTGCATCGACCATGTTGTTAAGATTAACGGTTCCTTCTGAAGTACCATCAACAAATAATTGACACAAACCAGACGTAGCATTTCTACAATAAGCAATATGATGCCAACCGCCAGTTGTCATGTTTTGTACGGTGTTAAAGCTAAGATCGGGGTCAAATGTATTAGCTAATTTTATTTTAAAGATCATCTGATTAAATCCAGCGTAATCAAAATAGAAATAAGTATTGCCTTTACGTAATATACCCGTGTCTTGGTTTTGAGGATTGAATGAATCTATATAGAGCCAGAATTCTATTGTAAAATCGTTATCTAAAAATGCACCAACACCTGAACTTGTGCCGCTGTAATAAATGTAACTAGAACCTTGTACTTTTAGTGCACCAGCTCCAAACTTCCTCGGACTGCCAGTAATAACTGCGCTGGTACCACTTACACTAGTTCCAATATTACTTTTAACATCAGTAGTATTTGTATTAAAAGGTACTCGCAGAATAACTTTATCCCAATCAGTATCAGGATCTCCTGCTTGAGGTGGAATATCTGCTAAAAAGATCCTTCTCCAAGCTGTACCATCATAAAAATATGGATTGTTATCTGTAGATAAAGCAGCAAGATTGCCAAAGCTTAAATTTGTAGTTGGTAGGCTGGCTGCTGATGGGATACTGTAAGACGTTAAATATCCTACATTATTTACTAAAGTACTAATATTTGCCCCTGAAACAACATAGTTTGCGTCGTTTGTAAGTTGACTAATATTATCTCCAGCCTGAATGCCACCACCACCACCACCACCGGATAACGTAATATTTAATTCTTTAAACTGATTGCCAAAGTCTTCTGTAAAAAATTTGTCAGCTTTATAGTTGTAATAAACTTCTGTATAGCCTAGTCTTTTATTTTCATTGTTAAGCATTAACTTTATCCTCGACAATATAACTATTTTAACGAACAAAAAGTACGATCTATGTTAATCTCCCACAGGCTTACCACTCAGTAAACCTCTTGATGCCCCTTCATCTGGAAAATCACGGGGCCGAGATTCGATGCTGCTTTTCCCACCCGACACCCGTTCATGGGCTTGAAAAGTTGCACGTTTATAACGATGCATAAAAACATCAGGCAGCCAGTAGGTTTCTACCCAGTTGATCGTCGGGTTCAGTTTGATGTGATGTTCAATTGAATGGGACATCGCACCCATTTGGATATAGCTGTCGTGGGATACACAGGTGTTATTACCACTTCTATATAGATATAAGGTTTTCACTAATGACCGTTTTGATAAAAGCGATTGCGATCTATATAAGCTTGACCATCATGTCCAGCTGATCGTGGGTCAAGACGTCCAGGGCCTGCACCATTTGTGGGATTAAATGGTTCATTACCAGGCAGTCCGGGAATATTATTATTGAGGCTAATCCGCTTACCTTTTTTACGTCTATCCATAGTTATTACTGTAAGTACTAATAGTTTAACTACTTAGGCTGCTGACTATATTGTTTTCCTTGTGCAGTATCACGACGTTTTTTATCACTGGTTTTCTTGTAATCCTGAGCTGACATAGCATCGCGCTTCTTCTTAGGCAAATAACGTTCACCTGTAGCTTTACTTCCCTCAGTACTATTTTTACCTGAACGTGTACCCCAATCTTCTTTAGTCCATTTTTTCATCTTATTATTTTTTGCTGATGGTTTCTTCCCCTCGTACTTACCGCCTGCAGCTTTGTAGTACTTAGTTGCTAGTTGCATAGCACGTGCACTGTGCTTGCCACCCATACGTGCCTTAGCTTTTGCTTTAGCTGCAGCCCATTTCTTAGGATCTTTTTTCGTTGCAATACCTTTAGCCATTTTTCTGTCCTAGTAATGCCGGTCCGTGACTCATGCCACCCCGTGGTTTGGCAGGATATTTTGCTGGCATTTTTGCGCAACCTTCACCTGTATTGACATAAGGCTGTAGCGCTTGACCTGCCATACGTGTTGGAAAATCGTTATCCATCAGCACTTCCAACGACGACGTGCTGCTAGACCACGTTCACCTTTCCAGCCACGGGAACGAGCACAGAACGACTTACGCCGTGCTGCATCTTTCTTGGTCTTTGGATTAGGAGCGGGAGCTTTTAAATTGCTACCAGTTCTTCTGTTAATAGAGGCTCGGCCTTTAGCAGTTAAACCAGCACCACGCTTGACTGAAAGTTTATGTCCGCCTTTGACGGTCATACCTTTCATAGAACCTTTCTTTTTGCTTTTTTTATGAGCACATGCTTTGCACTTTGCTCCAGCTCTATTAGCCATGTAATATAAGCGGATACATTAACTATTTTAACGGATCTGATTTACCATCACAGATGGCGACTGCTCTTTTGTAGAAGTAGGAATCTTTTTTATCGGCTTCTTCTAAAGCTTGTTTGATTTTTTGCCAGTTCTCTTTTTCTTGTTTATCCATTTTCAGTAGCCGATAAGTGATCCATTTCCGCATGCATTTGATCACTCAAATTGCATACTTGTGCACATGCACCAAGAATTAAACCACGTTGATTTGGTGAAAGGTCAGCTGCAGTTTCTGCATCTTCTGATAATACATTTCCGATATCACCAAGACACATAATAATCGCAGGTAATCCCCACTTCTCTACAAGTGTGTGCATGACTGATAAGAGGGGACTATTGCCACTTTCGATGGCCTCCCAAAATGCTGCACGTTCTTTAATTGTCATACATATAATAATGAGACTAATTATATTTTACTAGTTAGAATTAACAGTGATGAATATAAGTTCTTATGAGTGCCTTATCAATAGAATCCTTCAAGAATTTTTTTAAGTATTACGCAGGGGAGTCTCATCAAGAAGCAGCTGTAGAAGAGCTATATCAGGGCTTGCAGAGATGTAACTCCGATCAGTTAAACGAAGATGCGGACTGGGTAAAGACGTATAGAAAAACAGCTGACATCAAGAAGTTTAAAAAACTGGTGACACCACTGATGATGGAGCAGTTGACTGGCTATCCATCATCTGCTTTTGATAAAGTCTTTATCGATGATTGCAATCGCTTGTATGCTGATACAGGGTTTGCAGAACATATTGATGCAGCACAAATGCTCATGGCGAACATGATGCATGAAACGTGCAACTTTGTTTATATGAAAGAGATTTCAGACGGTATGTACTTGCGTGGTAGGACTGACTTAGGACATGGCCCAGACGAGGGAGAAATTTGGAAAGGTGCCGGTGTACTTCAGCTGACTGGAAAATATAACTACTCTCGTCTAGCTGAAGGTATTAACGATCCCAAGGTTATGGAAGGTGTTGACTATGTGTCTACTACCTATCCATTCACATCAGCACGCATCTGGATTGAAGAGAATGATCTATTGAATATATGTCTTACAGAAGGCTTTGATGCCTGCTGTTATCGAATTAATGGTGGATGGAACGGATACAACGACAGATTTGCGAAGTACAAAATCTGTAAGCAATATATGGTTTAACTGCAAAGCCCCACGTTGCCATGGGGCGGTTTACTGTCAACCAGCTTCAAGAGCCGCAACTTTGGCTGAAAGTTCAGCTACTGCACCAAGCAGTTTCATAATAAGAATATCGTTTTTAATTCCTTTGTAGGAATCGTCCAGTTGTTCGTAAGTAGCTGGTGTAACTTGTTCTTCAGTAACGAGAACTTGTTCAGTAGTTTCAGCTTCAACTACTTCGCCTTCTTCATCAAGTACGGCAGGGACTGTTCTTGTTTCATATACAGCAGGCACGACAACTTCGGGCGTTAGTTCAGCGCCATCTTTTGTACGAGCAATCGTTGTGACAATACCAGGGCAAACAGTTTCAGCTTCTTGTGCAACAAGGCCAAGGAAGCGTGTATCTTTATCTGCAACAGGTGCATCAGCAGTCCAATCCCAGTTACGTAGTTTATTTCCTAAAGCAGTTACATCAGCAAGCTGTGGGTTTGCATCAGTGATGTTTTCTTTAAAGCGTTGATCCGAAGTAAGGACTGAACCTTGAGCTGAGACGGTGCCAGCAAAACTCGCGCTGCCTGCACCTGTTATATAGGAAGATATGGTTCCATTAGTTTTCTGTGTCCAGAATTGATTTGCGCTATCTCCGTCATAAGGTCTAATTTTAACTTTATATCCGGTTCCAAAAGTCGCGCTGCCATCTGAACCAGCGAGAAATATCGTATCAACCAGAGACGAATTAAGAACTCTAATCAGACCATTATTAGAGCTAGTCACTAAACGAATTTTAGTATCTGCCACCTGAACATCACCAGCAAAGCTCGCGCTGCCGTCAGGTGCTAACTGAATTGCCGTTGACGTGTTGTCGCCAGCTTTTCTAACTCTTATGTAACTACTATTTTCAATAGATTGGTCACCCCTAAAAGTCCCACTGCCTGAAGCTGTTAACTGGAAGGTCGGCGTACTCCAAGTAGAGTCATAACTGCTAATAATTGGAGTAGCTGCAGGAGCATTTTGCTCAGGGTAAATTGAAACACTGTTTTTGTTTAAATCAGTATGTCCGACACTCGTAGCACCAAACCTCGCGGTGCCATCGTATCCAATACTGAAGTTGCCATCGTTTTGCCAGACAGCCAGAGTATCGCTTTCACCAATATTAATGCGCGTGGAACTATCTCCAGCGGTGCGGAACATTTTCACCCCAGAGGTGAAGCTCGCGCTGCCGTTGGCTTGTAAAACTATTTGATTACTATTTCCAATAATAATAGCATTACCCGCTGCTGAGGTGTTGGCAGCATTTATAGTTCCGCCTGTGGTAACAGTGCCAGCAAACTCGGCATTGCCCGTGTTAGAAAATAGTTTTATCTTAGGACTACCAAAAGATCCGGTAGAATCAAGTTCTATATGACCATGACCTCTAATGTTTGTAGTAATATCACCGTCACTTGCAATAGTGAAAGAGCCACCCGCAAATGTGGCGCTACCGTCACTGTTTAAGGTCAGCGGTGTTAAAGCTGTTCCGCTGGTAGGACTAATTTTAAATTCAAGACTTCCATTCGTAGAAGCATCTGGACCGTAAGCCCTGATTTGAGATTTGACGTTAGTTTCTTGGCTGAACTTTAGTGCGCTCGCTTCATTTATGGTGTTCTGCCCTGATGCGGAAATTGTTCCTTTAAAACTCGCACTGCCATTGGCATTCAGCGCAATATCTGCACTCGAAGCCGTCGAGCCACCGATAAATACATTTCCCGAGCTGTCGATTCGCATCCGCTCGCTGCCACCATTTTCAAAGATGGTGTCATTAGCACGCAATCTAAAGCTTAAGAAACCTGAATTAGCTGCGTTAGTTGAAAGGATTTGAATTTCATTTGAAACAGAGTCTGGGTCAACACGCCAGTTTCCTTGTGTCCCCTTAACATTTAGTTTTGAAAGGGGTGTCGCCGTTCCAATCCCAACATTGCCCGAGCCGTCAACTCGCATGTACTCACCACCGCTTGCAGGACCAACAATTAACGGCGATTGATAGCTAGCACCGCCTGACAATACTTTCAATCCATCTTGATTGTATGCTCCAGTTATGCTTAGTTTAGCGTCAGGACTCGTAGTGCCAATCCCTACTCTGCCCGAGCTGTCAATTCGTAGGCGCTCGTTGTAACCACCTGTGCTAAATAAAAGTTGTCCAGATGCGTTTACCGCAGCAAGTCCTATTAAATTAGAATCAGCGGAATAATTAAATAAATTACCTTTAGCTGTTCCACTGTCTGATAAATAAAGCTCGCCTCCATCAGAACCATTAATATCTAATGATCCATAATTAGCCCCAGTAGATACAGGGCTTGTAGTTCCAATACCAACATTTCCCGAGCTGTCAACAACAACGCGCTGCGTCCCAGCAGTTGTAATTGCTAATGAATCAGCACCGGGGGAATACAGACCAGTATTAACATCACCGTCAAAACTTATATCAGGCAGAGATACACTGCCAGCATTATCTAACTTCAATGCACCAGTCATTATGCTGCCTGTGCGTTCTACAAAGACAGCAGTTAGGTTTGTTGCGGCATTGGCAGTGTTAGCTTCCCAGTACCCATTTGGTGATGTTCCAATGTATGTATAGATTACATTGTTTGGAGCAACCCAAGGAGAGTAAGAAGCATCAGGAAAATCTAACTTAGCCATTATTCAGAGACTTGTAATAGTCCTATTTTAACGATTACTAATTAGAAGTTTCTTCTTCTACCTCTGTAGATTCTTCGGCAACTTCTTCTGGCTCAAACTCCAGTGTTTCAATTGTATTCTGCAGCAATTGTGCAGACATTTGCTGTAGCGCATTATCACCACTTGCACGTGCAGTCGCAAATGAATTGATAGCTCCTACCAACTCTGATTTTTTACAGGCCATATTAAGTATTAGACTCAGGTTTTATTCTAGCTATTAACTATTACTTTGTGAGTTTATTCAGCAGTAGTAGTTTCCGTAGCCCAAGGCACGCCAGCTGCATCTGTTGGATTAACTTGTTCGTCTAAATTACTTGAAATACTAACTTCAATAGCATCTACTGATTCACTACCAAGATCTGCCTTGACCCAATCGATGCAATTATCTTCGGTTAGATCCTCATAGGGGATAAAGCTCTTGGAAGAAGGATCTGCAGTAACACCCACACTGCCGTATGAACCAGCTGTATAGTCGCTTTCACCTTCAGCAGGGTTTGCACGAGAAGCAGAAACTGTATAGTGAACTGTATAAACAGTACCATTAGAAATCTCGCGGTCTAATGTTGCTACTTTCCAGGAGTAAGTGTCGGCCATTTGATTATCGTCGATATTACTTATTCTAGCAATTGTCGGTTATTAGATATTGATATCCCACGTTGCCATGGGGCGGGATACCGCTAGGCGATACCAGCATCAGATAGACGCTGTTCAAGGGTTTCGATCTTGGCAATTGCTTCTTGTAGTGCAGCAGTAAGCAGTGGAACAAGTTTAGAATGATCAATGCCTTGCATTCTTTCTCCGTCTTTTTCGCCAAATACAGCCTCAGGCACAACATCTTGAACCTCGTGCGCAATAAATCCATCAACAATATTGTCTGGCTCTGAAATAAAGTTAAAACGCTTTGGCAATAAATTTTTAACTCGATCAACTGCATTTGCTAAATTAACGATATTTGTTTTAAGTCGATAGTCGGAAGAGCTATATATAGAAGTTCCTGTATTGGTGTAAAGTATGCCTCCAACATAAGACCCTGAGTGATAACAAGCAATTGCGTCTGCAGTTCCAGAGAATGTTTTTACAACATTAATTCTTCCGCGATTTCCTAAATGATTTTTGATAGTAGCACCTGGAGTATTAGTATTAAAACTGGTGCAGCCTACGCAAAGATCGCCCGAGCTGTCGATTCGCATCCGCTCGGCACCATTTGATTCATCTTTAAATGCAAGAGCGTTATCTGTGCCAACCGCTAATGAGTATGTTGCATTACCAGGATTACTTATTACAAACTTAGCATTAGTATCATCCCTTACTTGAAAATTAGCATCTGTAACGTAAGGACTTGAACCACCCACTAACACCCTGCCCGAGCTGTCGATTCGCATGCGCTCAGTTGCTGATACAGAAGTAGAAACACCAGTTGTGCTAAAGCGAATATCATTAGTACCAGACCCTCCTCCCATTAAAATAGTGCCACCAGGATAAGTAGATCCACCTTGAATCCGCAGTGTTCCTCCTGAGGAATCACTTTCAATATTTGAACCACTCGCAAGGTTCATATCTCCTTGAACAGTTAATGTTCTTGATGGTGTCGTCGTTCCAATCCCCATACGACCAGAGCTATCGATTCGCATCCGCTCGCTGCCATCTACGCCAAATGATGTGAATGAGTTAGCAATAGCGTTGTCATTATCACAATCAATAAATAATCCACTTTGATATTGGCCAATAGTATTTCTTCCTACATAGCTGCTTGCACTTGACTCAAGACGAATCGTTGGGGAATCGTTTTTAATGTGTAAAACATTGGCAGGCGACGTCGTTCCAATCCCAACATTTCCCGAGCTGTTGATTCGCATGTGCTCGGAATTATCCACAGCAAAACTAATATTGGAGTCAGCCTTTGCATTGCCTTTATCAGCGTTAAATTTCAAGTTTGCTGCATTTCCATCAATTTCAGAGTGACCATCAATGGTATCCGTGAATCTAATATTTGGAGCAGTTGATGCTATCTCAAGCAGTTGACTAGGACTCGTTGTTCCAATTCCAACATTGCCCGAGCTGTCGATTCGCATACGCTCGGAGCCATTTGCATGAAATTGTTGAGTATTACCTTTAAGGATTAGATCCATCCAAGCACTTCCGGTTCTGTTAAATGCTTGCAGTTGACCAGCGGTACTAGATGGCTTAAAAATTTCAACACCACTACCAGCCGTAGGGGTCACATTTTGGGTTACTTGGATTCCGCCTGTGACATTTACAAGCCCCGAGCTGTCGATTCGCATCCGCTCCGTAGGTGTATCATTGGAACTTACTGAACTGCTATTAGTAGCAAAGTAAAGGTCATTGCCATTTGTTCCACTTACAAATTCAGCACCTATGACTGCGCCTCTATTGTTAGAGGATGTGCCTGCTACAAAATTTATATCAGCGGTAACTCCATAAGCGGCACCATTTGCGTTTTGAATGCGAAGTCCTTGAAAACCTGAGAACTGTGTAACTGAAGATACGTTTCCTTCGATTTCAATTTGAGCTGATGGTGACGTTGTTCCAATCCCAACATTTCCCGAGCTGTCGATTCGCATACGCTCGGTAATAGTTCCAGCAGCTGATGTAGAAATGCGCAGTCCACCGGTACCATCTCCAATGCCATCAATTGCTCCACCATCATTAGAAGTATTGTCTAATAGTAGCCGAGAGTAATTAGTAGCATGGTCGCGCTCAATATGAACAGTAGGGTAGCTGCCTTTAATATGTAAATTGGCGTCAACTGATGACGTTCCAATCCCAACCTTTCCCGAGCTGTCGATTCGCATCCGCTCGTTTGCAGCGGTATCAAACCGCATGAAATCGCTTGCATGGTTGTAAAGAACAGAACCACGGTAAAGAGCATCACCAGACGTTCCATCGGCAAAATAAATAGTTCCATAGCTGCTAGTACCACTGGCAATACTTAATCCTTGACCACCTGAGCCAGAACCCACAACTAAATTTCTTCCATCACTGTTATAACTAGAAGGGCTTGAGTTATTAATCCCAACATTGCCCGAGCTGTCGATACGTATGCGCTCGGCGGGTGCTGATCCTGTGTCGGCAGTGGTTGAAAAAACTAATCTTCCTGGATAGTCACTTGTTCCACCTGAGCCATCAGTTGCTGCATGGATCTGTGCGTAAGGACTACCATCATTGGCGCCAAAAGTAATTGCACCAAGTTGAGCTCCGCTGGAAATACTTGCAGGAGCTTGACCTCTTTGCAGACTAATTAAAGAATCGCCGGTTGTAGAGCCTACGTAACCCTGCACAACAAAAGTTGCACTGGCAGGGATACCAACGCTTGGGGCAGCAGACGTACCAACCAACAGCCTCCCCGAGCTGTCAACAGTGACGCGCTGCGTTCCAGCAGTTGTAATAGCTAATGAATCAGCACCAGGTGAATAGATGCCTGTATTTAGGTCGCCATCAAATGCAAGGTCTGGTGTTGCCACAGTTGCTGCATTATCAAGCAACAAGGCACCAGTGAGCGTGTCGCCATTGGTATTAATATATCGATCATCCAATGTCCCTGCCTGATGAGCAGGGTTAGTAGTATCTGGGATTACTGTGGTTTGCCAAGTATCGGGACTTGCATCAACCCACTGAGAACTATTATCATCTACGTAGTAAATATATAAACGGCCATCTTCTGAGTTATACCATAGGTTACCAGCTTCTGGTGTTGGAGTTGTTGGAGGACTTGTGGTAGTCGGTACGTTAGTTAAACCATCGTCTGCAATATTGCCTACACCAGCAATTCGAATAACATTATTAGTACTATCCTTCAGGAAGATAGCAGCATCTCCTGCACTGTAGTTAATTGCTAATTCGCCGTAATCTAGTTGTGCTGCAGTTGGTTCTTTTGCACCACCACTAACTAGAACATTACTGCGTTTTAATTGTAACTTCATCTTGACTAATAAGCAATTTAACAACAGTAAGAACTGTTGTATTCATTCTATCAATATGAACCGCCGTCAATCACTTCGACATATGTCACATTGACTCCTGTTTTATTGACTACGTAAACACCATCAGCAGATGGTTTTGGTAGTAAGTTGGTCAGATCTGGACCAGTTAATGTAATTGTTGAGTTACCAGCCTGATTGGTTGTAAGACTGCCAGCTACAGTCATGTTCTGTGAAGCACTGAAGCTAATAGTACCGTTACCAATACTGTTCGTCAGGTTTGTGATGTTAGTATTGATTGTTGCGATGTCACTGTCAAGCAAAGCTTTAGTATCATCTACATATTTTTTATTTGAACAATCTAAATTTTGTGTTGGATCAGGAATGCCTGTAATGCCATTTGATTGAAGATCTACACTTCCATCTAATACCAGGACGTCACCTGATTGAAATAGCTCTTGGTACCCTGTTGGATTAAGTACGGTGATTTTACGATTTGCCATTAGATTGCAGAAGTAACAATTTGAATTTCAATGGACATTTTGTCTGTATCTACTGCTGTGCCACAGGATCTAATCACTGAACCAGCAGTAGTGGCATTTGGAGTTGTAGTCCATTTACCAGCAACCGTACTCAAGTAATACACTGTGCCTGGAACTAATGCAGAAGGTCCACCTTCAACAACTGTTGAGACATTAAAGATTGTCTTGATTTCATTCCTTGTAAATTCGACCAAAGCACCAGCACTTGCCTGTGTTGTTGTCATGCCTACAACAACAGATTCAGCGATAGTTGAAGCGTCTGCAAGTTTTGCTTCTCCTGCGGAATCCAAGTAAATGAGATTGCCTGCAACAATAGTTGGCTGACCAGCTGCAACAGTTGCTTGGTAACCTAAATTAGTAGTGCCACCTGGTGTAATGGGTGGTTGACCATTATCATCAATACGCAAACGCCATTCACCTATAGTTCCTGTTCCGTTAGGGGCAGGATTTAAATAGATATACTGACGACCAAATCTTGTTTTAGTGTCTCCAACATTAGGCATCTGTCATCCAGTAGCTTTCTCTATCTATTCTAACTTTGTTAGTTCAATGTCCAACAGCTGTCGTAGCGTGGCATCTAGTAGCTGTTGGTACTTCATCAATTGATCAGTAACTTGACGAAGACTGTTTTGTAGAGTCTCAACATTATCGCACGCATTAATGTCGTCAAAGATGACTCGTTTCTTGAGTTCTTTTTCCATTGATAAGTGAAAATCTTCGGGCTTAAACATCTTTATTTCCCATCGGACCTGTTAACGATACTAACGCTGTTGTGACATTATCGAGAGCATCATTCACGCTTGTACGTACAATGTTCCAGGAATTAGATTCTTTATCCCATGAATAGGAAACTCCTGTAGTATCGTTTTTGACAGTCATCCCATTTGTTGGATTAGATGGAAAGTTAAATGAAGGCATGATTAAATGTTGGCTAGGGCGGTTAACGCAGCTGTCTTAAAGCTAGCGTAATCAGAAGAGGTATTTAATGCAGTCCTCACTCCAATCAATGCAGTCTGATATGTAGAAATCCGTTCCTTTACATCAATTGTGTTGGACAATACTTGTGTGCCACCAGAGTTTCTACTAATATCTGCGATTGTTAAAGCTTCAGTAGTAATACCAGTGTCATCTATAAATGCTGTTTTACCACTAGCACCAATCCAAGAGAACTCTTCGTCACCAGTAAATGTATAAGCATATTCATTTGTGTAAGCAGTAACACCAAATGTGACCGTTCCTGATCCACCATATGTCTTGAATTTAAATGCTTCAAAACTATTAGTATGAGATCCTGAGAAATCAAGAGCAGGCGCACTTAGATTTGTACGACTAATAATTAGGTTGCCTAATGTACTGGTCGTTTGAGTAATAAAAGTATTATCTGCATACGTTTTGATTGCGTCCGCATACGCCTTGTTTACGCCATCTGTTGATGCAGTAGCTGTGCCTACTTGAAGTAAGCGATTGTTATTGAAGTCTACGTCGGTAGTAAATGATGGACTACTTTTGTCAACTTTCAGGTTCAAGTCAGAGGTTGTAGGTAAGCCACTAACGGTGGTATTTAGCGTATTGAATGCACTAACTGATACAACTGGTGTATTCTGCAAAGTAGTTACATCTGTCTCTAAAGCGGTGGTCCTGGTTGTCAGGTTAGTAATTGCTGTCCCCCATCCAGTTGCTGTAATTAATCCACTGGCAGCTGTAAGAACACCAGCAGCATCGACTGTTATATCTGAAGCTGTTACTGTTATACCAATTCCATTTGTACCCAAAAACTTAACTTGAGTATTTGTTGCAGCACTATCATTTAGTACAATTGCTTTTTCATTAGTATCGACTGCAAGCGTTAACGTACGTAGTGGTGCATTCTCTAGTGCTGTGATGCGAACATTAGATGCTGTAATCAGATTGGTTGTGGTTGTGTAGTTGTTGGTAACAGTAGTACTCAGTGCTACAAAATCTGTATCATCCGTTAACGGCAGAGAAGCAGGCACCCATGCTCCTCCGTAAGACACCCTTAGTTCTAACGTTGTACTATTAAACCAAAACTCACCAGCTGTTGTTGCGCTAGGTGCAGAAGCTGAGATAGGTGCAGCTTGTTCTGTTTGCAACGCTGTAACGTTGGTTTGTAGTGTAGATACAGCTCCAATAAAGTAAGTATTGGCTTGATTCTGCGTTTGTATATTAGCGGGAACAGGGAATAAGTTACTTTCTGCTGAGGTTAATGGGAGTGCTGTTGTGGTTGTTGCGCCTGTAGGACTTGAAATTAAGATCCAGTTGCTGCCATCATAGATATATAGATTTAAGTTTGCTGTATTAAACCAAAGTGCACCTGGGACTTCTGAAGCAGGAGCAGAGGTAGCAAAGAATGGTAGACCGTCAGCACCGTTAGTTTGATACCAACCATCATCTTGCCAAATAAGCAGACGGCCCGATCGTATATCAAACCACAGACGACCATTATCAGGCTGTGGATTGTAGTGACTGCCGGTTATGCTGCCTCCTGAATCGTAATCAGGTACATATCCTGGTGGAGTATCTCCGTTTTCTACCTGTCCCCATTTGTTTAGTGACTGTAAGGCATTAATAATACCTTTCCAGTTTGGTGGATTGTTTTGAGCAGACTCGCCATTACGTGCACGTAGTTCATTAATAGCATCCAATACGCCTTGGTAGTTTTCATTACTTGAGGTCACAACTACACTCACATGTTTCTTTATCTATTGTATTTGATTAGAATTTACTTGTTAATAACACATAACCAATTTCTACGTCATCAAGGTTTAACGCCTCTGCTAGCGCATATATAACTTCTATTTGAGTCATCTCCGATCGTCTTAACTGTGCCGTAAATTCTTCAGCAACTTCCTCAATGTCTTTGGCTAATTTTGCTTCAAACTTCTCACGAGCATCAGCACTTGGAAATGTATTAGGTTCCATTACTCGTACCTTGTCGATAAACATTGCAGCGATGGTGTGCTTGCAAACCTTAAAGCTTTTTTTGTATTCATCTGTGGCCCATGACTCCGCAATGCCTACTGTTTTTAGCAATCCATTGGCTTCATAAGTTGAAGCACCTTTTGCAGTAGGTGTTGGAAGACGTTGCTGTCTGTTAATCTTTTTGCCATCATCATCAGTTGATTCAGGGTTCCGCAATACAGCATGAAGATAGGCTGGACAACTACAGGTATAGATCTCTGATATAGACAAGGGTTGATTGTTTGAAAATATTTCGTCTATCCATGGGTCTACCGCTAAGTCAATTTTTTCCCAAAGTTTTTCTCCAGGCATTGGTGGTGCATGTTTGTAATTACCATCTTCATCTTCGTCTGGAGTCTTAATTGTGAATCCTTTTTCTGGCATAATTATATATCGATGTGTTTCACTAGGTGTATATAATTGCAGACTGCTTTGAAACGGTTCAGATGTAATTGTTAGTTCGTTATTTGCGACATCAGCTTTAACTGATTGAATGCTCCAAGGTAATACTCCGTATGCGAGCTGTGTCAACTCAGATCTAACCAAATCAGCTGTTAAATACTGCTGTCCAAAGAACCGTTGATATCGTTCCTTCTCATAGACAAAGTCGCCTTCCAATGAACTGGTTGCAGTTGTTGTGCTAAAAATTTGATTTGCAGTATTGATTTCACCTAGCGTTGGTGGCAGTCCTGTACTAGTATCTAGAATTTGAATTGACGCGCTAGTTATTGTTTCTGTAAGATTTACACGGAACTCATATGGATAATCTGTAAATTTATCTAAGGCGCTGATCGTTCTATTTTGATAGAAGTCAGGCATATTGACTGCTTCACCTACTAGTGACTGGATATCTCCATTGTTGTTAGTAATAAATTTAGTTGCTAATACATCACTCAATGAGACAGTCGTTACTGCTACTACTCCTTTTGCTTGTGATTTACCTAGATACACTGCAGGGTGCTTAGCAGATGTGAGCACCCATGAAATATTCGCAGCAGTTACGCCATCAGTTATTCGCTCACCAACTGATCGTAAAAGTAAATCGTCTGAATAGCCCGCTGACGTGTCAACTTTTAGCCAGATTTCTTTTGCACGCTTGTATTCGGGGTATGCATATTCATCGTTATATCTTTCAACGATTACACCTAACTGTTGATTTTGATCAACCTCACGTCGAATTGCATAATGAGTTCTACTGTCTGCGTTCTTAGTTGCAAAGCGCTGACCAATAAATGTTACAGGAACTTCAAAGGCTGTTCCTTGATAAAGCACAGCATCTGTTTGTGTGAAGTCTAGGTATGCACCTTGGTAATAATATTCAAGACCACGTCTCCATCTGCTCCATGTACTTTCTAAGTTGTATTGCTCAATAGCACTTCTGGTTATTGTGGACCCAAATGATCGGACTGCAGGATAGTTACCTGCAGATGCTGATCCTTTCCCCTTGTCAAACGAACTGTTTACACCTTTTATATTGTTTACATTAAAGTTTCCATATCCATTTTTCTTTCTAGGCATTGCCTTAATAGAAGCCGCCTTGCGCTGCAATGATTGGAGTATCAGTAGTGTTGACTGATCCTGCTAACTGAAGAGTGCACCAGAGTACATTTCCCTTAGGAATGTAAAGTGCACGGACTTGTGCATCAGATCCAACATGTGCAAGAGGTGCAAGAACTTTTGGAAGATCAGTAGCTGATGTTTTAGCAGCGGCAGTCGTTGAGCTTGTCAACTTACCCACATACACACCTTCTGTTGGACGTAGGTAATCAACCGCAGAACTTAGATAGAAGAGAGCTGTATAGGCTTGAGCTGTGCTTGTACGTGCGATGACATATAAGTCTTCCACAACAGCACCATCGTTAGCACTGCAGTCCACAAGCACTGCGGATTGATTAGTTCCTTCAATGTCTAGGGATGTAGCTGAACCAGATGCCAATGACATAGCACTGACCGCTTTATGAAAAACACGATCAACAAGTAAGGGTTGTTTATTAGTTGCTGTAGTAGCCATTACGCTTTAGCTCCTTTCTTAGAATTGTTTTGTCCGTCTACTGTGATCATAGGTTGCATCAACGGTTGACCTTGGCCTGGGAGACTTGGATCCATAGCTCCAGGAATAATCACGGGTGATCCTGTCATTCCGAGATAAGGATGTGCCATTAAGCCTTTCATTTGTGCGTTTTGACCAAGACGCATTCCTTCCATTGGGTCACCAGCATTTGCTGATGGCTGTGGTTGTTGGCCATAGTTAAAACCAGCATTCAACTTTTGACCTGTTGGCATGTTATGCATCTGAGTTGGCGTGTACTGCATTGGATTAAGTACCGCTGATCCCATCTGTGGGTAGACACCATTCTGGTTGGAGTCGTTATAGATACTTGATCCACCAATAGGAGGAGTACTTTCTTGACCTGCAGTTCGCATGTTCATCGGATTGGTATTCTCCGGTGATCCAGGCAGATTGGATAGTGACTTTGCTTCTGGTGCAAAGCGCATTGGATCTAAATTTTTAGAGTTTGATCGTCTACTCATTAGCCTAAGCTCCCAGTTACTGAACGATTGTTATAGCCAGAGTTATATGCATTACCTTCACTCCGTTCAATGCCTCTTTGAATGTTCGCCAAGCGATCATTTAGTGCGGTTGATTGGAATTGTTCAGAAGATTGATTTGGTTCCTCTGTACCTGATGTACCTAGGGCAACACTACCTGTTCGATCCATTGGATCATCAGCAGGTGCATTTGCTGTTGATGATGGTGCAGATGGCTGTACTGCAGGGATATCACCAGCATTAGGATTGTATCCACCGTACTGACGCATTGCATTTTCAGCATCAATAGCTCTTTGCCTATCACTTAGGCGACTACCCATCGTGATTTTTTGTGTCATAACCTTCTTGCTATATATCCTAGATATATTCTACTTTATCGCCAAGTATTATGTAAAACAATTCTTGAACCTACTGCAGTGTCTGCAGGACCAGGCACAGCCAAGATAAACTCAGCACCAGAACGGTCAAAGGCATAACGCCGTACTTCAGGACGACGATAATTAGCAACATACAAAGTCTCAGCCAATCGATCGCATTCTCGTAAATAGATTTCACGGAAGTACTCATCACCTTTTAACGGATCTGATTGTGAGATGGTGCGTTGAACATCTCCTGAAATAATCTCTTGACGTGAGAAGTTGACGATGCCTTGACCTGTTGGATCTAGGATGTCGTCAGGTAGGTATGCACTTACTTTCCAAGCGTTATCGCAACGTTTGATGTGATAAACAATCTCGTTATACCAAAGTTCATCAGGCACAAGTGCCATTGCTTCTTCAAGCCTAGAACGATCTCCAGCTGGTAGCTGTGCACCTGAGTTATATCCTAGGTGAAATCTAGTTTTGGATTTTAGATAATCATCTAATTCCATTACGCCATCCTCGATTGATTGCTGTAAATATCACGAAGCACTTGCTGAAGCTGGTACTCGTCGTATTCGGTCAGTTCACCTTTAGCTTGAATCTTGGCAAGTACGTTTGCGGCAGGGTTGCCTTGCTTCATTACTGCTGCAGTACCTGCACCTAGAGCTCCACCAAGGATCAGACCAGTTAGACCACCTGCCATACGTGGCCCTGGTTTAAATTGGGCTGGTGTACGTCCTCTTACTTTATTAATCTGCTTACCAATACTGTGAGGAATCATTCCACCGGTAGTTCCAAGAACAGCACCGGTCATTCCTCCAATTACACCAGCAGTTCCTTGCGCATCAATTCGATCCTGCTCAGCTTTAGCAGCTTGGAACAATAGTGCTTCCTGTACTGTTAGCATTTATCTTCTCAATAACACTAACCCTAGTTTAACTAATAAAGATTAGGTCTTCTTCAATAAGTTGATCCCAGTTGACGCGGGGAATATTTTCCAACTGTTTGAGGTTATTAAAGCGCTCACCACTCAATGACATCCGCAGTTCAACAATCCGTTTTGCTGTGGCATAGCCAACACCAGGCAGTCTTTTTGCAATCTGCTCTGCTGGTGCCATGTTTAGATTTAGGCGTGTATCTTCAATAGGTACGACGGGCACTGGTAGCTCTTCTTCGGGCTCAGGTTGAATCTGAGGAGCAGCCACTTTGGTCAGACGTCCTTTGTCTTTGTCATAGGGAACTAATGAATCAAGACATACATAAGCAATATTTCCTCCAGCGTCTCTGACCATTGCATATTCCTTATCGTGCTTATTAATAAACTCAACAAGCTTGCCTGTTTTTTGATCCTGAAAAAGATTACTCATTACTATTTATACCGTACCCCATTATTATAGACACAAAAAAAGCGCCTCCTAAGAGACGCTTATAATGTCGGACTAAGTTATCAATAACCTTGTCCAGCTTCCGTCTTATAAGGGAGGGAAAGGTCGTCTGAATCAGGGCCGTCTGCAGACAAGAAGTAGCAGACTTCAACAATCACAGCGGCGCAGCTATCAGTATCAACCAGGTTCAAAGCACCTGAGTGAGCGATAGTGATCGTGGCAGCAGAAGACTCACTAGAAGTCGTTGCGAAACCATCGAAAGTTGTCTTGCCACCAGCGGCAGGATAAACACCACCAGCAGCGGCCAAGGATGCTTCCAGGCCAGCGGTTGTCAAACCATCAACAGCCACCGTAGAGGTGCCTGTAGAGGACAGGTTGACGGTGTTAATAGCCGTGCGATATACAACAGCACCAGCAGGAACAGTCACTGACTTGTTCAAGCGTGGCTTGTCATCCTGACGGAGGTCAGGTGACTGAACTTGAGGCGTGAGGGTACCGGAGCTTGAAATGTTGGCATCAACAATTGCAGCACCGACGACCTGATAGAACTCAACGCCTGGGAGTGCGAACACACCTTGATCGCGATATGCGTTCAAGTGTGCGACATAATTACCGGGAAAAATTACGGACATAGTTAGTTAGCTCCTATCAATATACGAAAGAGTAACCAACCGTGATGAAGTCCTTATTAAGTACTTCAAAACCGGCGAACAAGCTCCAGATCATGATGATGAAACGACTGAAGTCGTCGTTGTTGTTCAACAGAATCTGTGCATTGTTACCACCAATACCCACACCCACAGCTTGAGGGCCGAAGAAGATCAACTGGGAAGCTGTGTAATCAGCAGCACCAGCAGCAGCGTCGGTCACAATCAGGTTGTAAGACGTTTCGGGCAGGTTGGTGGACTCGAACCAACGGACACCCTCAAAGAGGAAGCCAGTAGGCATTACGGGTTGACCAGCAACAAAGCCAGCTTGGCCGTAAGCAGGACCCATTCCTTGGTAGAAGTTTGCGTTGGGTGCCTGGTTGGGTGACATGGGGTTGACCATGCCAGTGCCTGGATAACGTGCGATTTCGCGGAAGTCGCTGTTCTGACGCAGGTGCATCATTGCAGTGGGGTCCACGATGCAGCGGTAGTAACCATCAGCGAAGGTGGGGACGTTGCGCTTACGCATGTCCTTAACAACTTCGAGAAGGTCAGTAGTTACATCGAACTTGGCAGACTCGCCAGTCGCATAGGTAACACCCAAGGTGCCGCCAGTTGCGCCTTTGACTTTGTCGCCAGGAAGGTAGTAGCCACCTTGCTCTTTATCAGCTTTGCCATTTGCTTCTGCTTTCAGCAGTTCGTTAGCAAAGACGCGGTCGCGCCAACGGCGATAGTCGTCAAGCAGCGTCAAGCTACCGATCGACTGGTGGAACACGTTCAGGTTGCCGGTATCAAGCAGCAAACGCTGAGCGGTGATCAGGGTTTCGCGAGCAACTTTGAAGGTAGAAGGCTGTGCTGTGTCGCGGGTATCGGCAGGGCCGGTGTACTCACGCAGAGTCACAAGGACCTTGTCCTTGACGATGTTGCGAGCTGAAGCGGTGCCGAGGGTTTGATCGGCTGTCCGCTCACGGGACTCCTTGGTGCCAGGCTTGCCCCAGAAACGATAACGATCAAGCTGCACGGTCTGACCAGGCTGCTTTGAGAAATCGTGGACAACTACCGGCTCAACTGCCATCTCAATGATGTAGGCAGGGTGAGGGCGGTAAAGCTCTGCACCAAGGAGCTTAGGAAAGTCATTATCAATCCACATGGATTTCTAACTCCGTAAGCTAAAAGGTTTATAAGTGACTTCGACTAGTCACATATACTGATGTTAATAAATACCGCTATAATAATATTTAGATACCCCAGAATACTTGGTTATATGGATTTTATAGACAATAATGAATGGGTACCAGTACATACATTGCCTGGTTTTGAATGCTGCATTGAGTACTATGTAAACCAGAAAGGTCTTATTAAAAGTACAAAAGGAAGGATTGAAAGGATCCTTAAACAGAAGATTAGTAAGGGTGGGTATCCGGTTGTTAACTTGACTCAAAGGATTGGGCGCAGGAAATTAATTACTATTCCTGTACACACACTTGTAGCATTTGCATTTCTTGGTTTACCACCAACTCCATACGGACGACTAAAGGGGTGTAGTGTTGTGAAACATATTAATAGTGACAAAAAAGATTGTCGAGCAGATAATCTTCAATGGTCAAAACGTGCCGATGAAAAGATGACTAAAATAGAAGAAGGTATTTAAGTAAAACTAATGGCCGATAAACTTGTTTACAAGGGTGGCACTGACGTTGTCGATCACACTGGTACAGAGATGCAGCTAGTCCTGCCCAATCGTGGATCAGTACATCGCTTCCCACGTTGGTGGAATAAAAAAGGAACCATTCAATATATCGAAGCAGCGATCTTTAATGTAGCTTTGGACAACGGTGAATCTGTACGTTTGGTTGTTCCATACATTGGTCCAGTCACGATGGAAATTCGTCATGATGGCTATGGCAATTTCTCTTTCCCGCAAAAAAGTAAGGGGGCTATTGATCGCGTAGCTGTATTTGGTGAAGGTAGCAATGATCTTTTGGTTGAATATCAGTTCTCCAAAATTTCTGGTGGCAGTGTACTAAAACGCACTATCAGCCCCTTGCCTACTCCTCCCGCACCTGAGCCTGAGCCTGAGCCTGAGGTTGTTGAAGAAACAGACGAAGAGGAAAGCTAGACGAGGTAGCGCCGCTGCTCACTAGTTAAATCTTGTTCTGCAATATACGAATCACCGACTGTCATGCTCACGTTGTACGGCAGTCGTCTTGTATTTCTGGCATGAAAACCAATATAGAAATAGCTTTTCGGATCAATATATAAGGTGTCGTATGGATGCTCAATACGATCTTTGGTGTACAACCGAACATCAAACCAAGCATCGACAAACTTGTTTCCAGTCTTTAAATTATTTACAGATACACTTACTACCGGATGCCTGATGTTATCAAGGTTATCATTTAATGTTGTAGGTTCAAAACTATTTTCAGGAAAGAACTCGCGAGCAAAATCCATCTCTGCAGGGTCATAATAGAAATCAATATCAGGGTCAGTTGTGTCTACATAAATACTGTAATATCCGTTGTCAAGAAGTGACGGGACGTTTTGATAGAAACCTTTGCCGCTTTGTATATCTAAATCTACTTTAATGAATACATTCTCTGCACCAAACAAGCCAACTGAGTCCTTGTAGGCAAAGGTTGTAGGGACAGAAGTAATTATCTCAGAACGTGCGTTTATTAAACTGTTAGAGCCCTTTGCATAGTCAAGGGTTTTATTTGTTGAATAATACTCAGGATTTGCTTTGGGAGAACCACCATAGCCTTGCTCAGTATTAATTATCTGTTGTGTAACATTCATCGCATGTGGTCTTGATACCTACTCTTATTGTAATTAGAGATAATTACTAATTTGCTCATTATTCTCTCTAAGCCCTCTTACTGCTTTCTGTTCCAAAGTACGTACACGATCACGGCTCATATTAAGGACTTGGCCAATAGCAGTCATAGACATTGGTTCTAAGATTTCTTCACCTATTCCGTAACGCATAGAGATTACAGCAGCTTGCATTTCAGGCAGTTCTCTAATTAATTCTCTAATATCTTCTTTAATGAACTGACGTTCAATCAACATGTCAGGCAGCTGGCTTTCGTCTTCTAGTAAGTCAATCAATGCTGTATCTCGGTTCTCGCCAATCTTGATTTCAAGTGAAGTTGGTTGTCTTGCCTTACACATCAAATCCTTAATCTCATCAACTGTAAGTTCTAAGTGTTCAGCTAATTGAAAGACATTGGGTAGTTCACCATTTAGTTGACTTAATTCACGCTGGGCTTTCTTAAGCTTGTTGAGATTCTCAGTGACGTGGATCGGCAAGCGTATTGCACGTGATTTCTCTGCAATCGCCCGAGTAATGCCTTGTCTAATCCACCAATATGCATAAGTACTGAACTTGTAGCCACGACCAGGATCAAACTTTTCAACACCTCGTACCAACCCAATTGTTCCTTCTTGAATAATATCAAGCAATTCCATATTCCGTTTTGTATATTTCTTAGCTACTGACACAACTAATCGTAAGTTTGCTGTAACCATTTTGTCTTTGGCTTTTTTACCAGCACGCATCTCACGTTTAAGTTCTTTTGTTGTGATCTCAAGTGATGCAGCTAGGTCCTCTTGAGATGGATTATGAAGTAGATCCTCACATGCTTTGATTTCCATCATTCGCTGTACTTGACGACCAAGTAAGATTTCTTCGTCATGCTCAAGTAGTGGGATTCGTCCGATGTCACGCAGATACGAGCGTACGGAATCACCTGAAATTTTTGCTGACATATTATTCTCTTGTCTATATATTAAATGTAGTCCCTATTTTATATTTAGTCAAGCATGAGTGCGAGCAAATCTAATACTTTCCCTCGGCGCTTCTTCCCTTCCTTCTAATGCTTCGACTGCCATAGCTTGTGCAGCATGTTCGTTAAATCCTTTAGAGCGATAGTTATCTTCGTACTGCTGATACTTTTCTATACTACTTTCAAAGTCTTCACCATGAGTGAGCATCTCAGCTGTCATTTGGTTGGCGGCTTGATCTGGCACACCATCAGTTTTGAGATGTTTCCAAATTGTTTGGAATACCTCAGGATCGTGTTGTGTTTCTTGTCCTGCTAAACGCACAATAACTATCTACAAGAACTCTCTTTATTGTAATAAATTAACCGTAACGTTGTTCGTTGACTTGATTCATAACTAAATCTGGATTGACGCCCATTGCCATTGCTTTGCCGGTTGCAATATCAGCACGGAATGCATTCATTTGTAGTGGTGACATATTGCCCATAGCCAGCGTGGCTGGAGAATTCATCATGCTTAGGACTTCACCTGTGCGCTGTGTAAGTAATGCATTGGCTTTATATTCTTGATTATCTAGTGCAAGCTGTTCCTTCTGGATACCACGCTTTGCATCAACCCCTGCCTGCTGCATTGCAGTAAAAGTATTTTGATTGATGTTCTGCTCCATCATTCTGGAGTTGTTATACGCCTGTGCGTCGTCAGCAGCACGTACATCTGTGTATGGGCTAGGTGCAGCCATCGCTTGCGGACCAAGTGGTGCTGACGTACGCGTCATTCCACCTTGATTACGCTGAGCTGATGCATTTTGCAGCATTTCTTCTGCAATAGTAAAAGGAGAAATTCTTTGCATTTTCAATTACTAACTAATACTTATATTGTAGGGGATACATCTAAGTATCCCCTCATGTTACTTATCAGGTGTCCTGAACAAGCATCTTGGTAGAGAGCATGCCGGGCTGTGCCTGGGAGAGGTACTGCCATGCGTTCTCAGGATTCTGATCCATCATTTCGCTAAACCCACCCCAGAAGTCGTTAGCAGGGTTCTGCTGGCGACCGGGTGTAGGCATTTCCATTACGGAACGTTGGAAGGCGGGTGGTACTTGACCCATTTCTTGTGCTTCGATTTCAGCTTCGAACTGGTCATAAGCTTCGTACTGCTGACGCTCATATGCCTCTTGAGGAGTCTCAGTTGGATATGGACCTTCAGGGCCGTAGAAATCGTTGACGTAATCAGCAAGAACGTCTGGGTCGGTCAGCATGAGGTTCATTGCTGCACGCTCTTCACCAGCTGCTTCAAGCATGAGGGACTGGGACTGACCACGCTGTACTTGCTCGATGAGGGCATCCTCAACGGCACATGCATAGGTGTTCAGAAGGGAAGGAGCTTCAGCACCAAAGTGCTCAAGGACTTCAAGACTTTCGTCGCTGATTTGACTTAGATACCCGTCGTTTACCTGCGGAGCCTGCATTTGCTGCGCTTGGTACGCCTCCTGTGCTGCCAGCTGCTGCTGGTAAGCCTGCTGCTGATAAGCCTGGGTTGAAGCTTGGGGACTGTAAGTCCGGTGATCCGAATACTGGGCTTGCTGCTGGGTTTGGGGAACCGAAGCCAACGGAGCCTGGATAAGTGCCTGAGGCGTCGGTGTTTGATACGCCGAGGATGGAACCTGGGCCTGGGAGGGGCTGCTTGTATTCAAACTTGCGCTCAGTGCCTGAAACGCCTCCTGCCATGGATTGCTGGCCTGTGCCGGTGCCGAAGCCTGCGCTACCTGGGCCTGCGCCTGGTAAACCGGAGCCTGAGGTGCCTGGCCCATTGGTGAGCCCTGGAATGTCTGGGGTGCGCTCGTCGCGTACTGCCCTGCCGAGACCGGAGCGGCGGATGTCTGCATCGGAGAGCTTACTGATGCCTGTGTCGTTGCTACTTGGTTTGTACTTTCCACTGTAACTTAACTCCTTACGTAAATAATCTAATGATCTGTATAAGAACCCAGTGATATCTAGGTTCGGGTCGGATGCCAAAGGCTTATCCGGTGTTTGTGGATGTGGCAACTGATATAAATTGCCAAGTAATCCAATGAATTGAGAAATACTTTGTTGTGTTTGTTGAACAACTCTGAATGGAAATCCACTTAGCATTGCTGAACGTTCTTCGTCAGTTTTACTTGGGAAGAGGTACTTCAGTGCTTCAATTGATCCAACGCCTGCTTCTTGCAGGTTTCGGACAACGATAGAGTTTTGAAGGATCTCATCAGAGCTATCTTCAAAGACTTCACCCATCCAACGCCAGTCAACTTGTGTGCTTCCATCTGGAATAAGTCCAGTTACACCAGGGGGCATTTCGCCTCCCTCAAGTATAGCGCTCAGCGCTTCATTCTTTAAGCGCTCATACTTAGCGAAGTTCTTTCTGTATTTTTCATTCTGCTTTTCATATTCCTCTGGATTTGGATAATCTTCAACAAGAGGAATAACAGGTTTTTCTAATCCAATCGCTACGCTAAAACTCTCGTTGAACATACGTTCTTCGTGGGAGATCATTAATGCAAACAGGCGACATAGACCATACGTAAACATTGCACGTGCTTTCTTTTCAGCTGTTGCTGCAACACGTCCATAAAGAGTCTTGATTTCATATGCAGTGCCAGCTGCTTGAAAATCAAGATCATCAACACCACCAAGTGCTAGACGAATTTCTTGACGGTATTGTTTGACATACATGTTTTGATCACCACTAACACTGTCAGGAGTAAGGTAGCTAATACGATCTGTTGGCTCCAGGTTGGCAATAACTCTAGGTACTCTGATTTGACCATCAAGCATGGAAGCACCACCAAACGGTTCGCTTACACGTGTACTAGAACGACCAATCGCACTAAATCCTGCCTGAGAACTGATGGTTGGACGGAAGGTATTTTCATCACCACTTTCAATGATGTCTTGTTTGGGACGACTGGAAATCAGTGTCGGATTACCAAAGAACTTCAGGTTCTTACGTACGTTCTGTACCAACTCATTGTGGTACATGATTTGATTTGACAACCATTCAAACTCACCGTTACCAGCAGCTTCACCAGTGCAATCCATGTAATTATAGATTTCAACTGCTGGAATAAAGCCGAGGCTATTTGTAAGTGTTTCAACTTGACCGGGCAATGAGACTTGTGGTCCTCCTAATGAGTTTTCAAACTCAATCTTCTCATCAGAAATTGTTTGCTCAATTCGATCTTTATAGACCTGCAGCTTAATATATTTCTTTTTGCCACCACGCTGGTTGCTCATTGGATTGTTATCAAAGCCTTTATTCTCTTGTACGTTAAAGGTATAACGCAATATGACACTACTTAGATTTCCTTCTTGATCTCTATAGGCTCTATAGTTTTCTTTCGGGAAATAAAGAAGTTGATAATCGTCTCCAGATGGACGGAAGTAAAACAACCCTTGACCATCACACAAGAAGTAATCAACAATACTATCTAATTTCATATCGAGCATATTCTGCTCGCAGACTTTGGCAAGAAACTCCTTTCGATAGCCATAGCTATCTTGTTCCGCATAAAATTCAATACCACGACGTAGCATGAACATCCTCATCTGTGACAAATGAGAACTGACAATCATTGTGTCAACGGACAAGTCCCCACGCCGCTCTTTAGCAGCGGTGAGGATTTGATTGAATCCGTTATCTCCTGATTGATTCATACTACTTTCTCTTTTCTATTAGTCTATCGATTAAATATTATTTAATGTACTAACCGAAATTAGGCATTTGTGTTTTCTTAGGGGACTGTGGTTGATTCCACTGAGGTTTAAAACCTGCAAGATCACCATAGATGGAGTTACCCATCATGTAAGCCTGAGCTTTACTTGCTTGAGCGCGACCTTGAATTCGTGCATCCATCTTGGCTGGATCAATAGTTCGATTATTTCTTGCCATATGCATAGCACCTTGAGCAATATGACCTGTATTCATATTGTTCTTGGCATAATCATTTCCCATAGTAATTCGACGATCAAGACGCGCAGCATTTGCACCATGACTATCACTAGGTGAATAAAAACCACCCATGGTTGCTGCAGAAACAGGAGTATCTAGTCCTTGACCTCCGCTACCATAACCATTGCTTTGATAATTAAAGACTCGCTGATCCCCACCATAGTTACGAATGGAATTATCTTGCTGATTATTTATGTAGTTGCCGTCACCAGTAACCTCATTGTTGATGTCATTGTCTTGATTAATATTCAAATCTTGTGTGTAGTCAACATCTTGATCATTGGTATTGTTGAAGCTATCATCAAAGTTATTAAAACTATCATCAATATCATTTACATAAGGATTTGGCTGAATGGGTGGAACGGTTGGTTGGGGAGTAACAATGGTTGGGTTAGGACCCGGTTCTGGAATTATTATTGGATCTTTAATTACCGTTGGATTAGGAGTAACCGTTGGATTAGGAGTAACCGTTGGGTTAGGAGTTGGTTGCGTTGGAGTTGGTGTAGGAGTAGGAGTTGGTTGTGTGATTGTTTGTGTGATTTGTGGTGCAACCGGAACATTTACGTTTGGTTCAGTAGGTGTTCCATTAGCTCTATCTTTAGCGGAAGACCACTTATTAAGACGTTTTTGTGCCCGTTTACCAATTTTTAGACCACTATTATTAGCAGCATCTGCAATATCAGCTTTTGAGAATCCTTTGTCACGTCTTAGATGTCCCAGTTCTCTTACTCCGACTCGCTTGCCGGAATGTTTTGTAAAATCAAAATTTGCAGCACTATTGACATTCTGTTGTGAATTAAACGAGTTTTGACGCCTTTCGTTTCTCTTTGTTTTTAAATTCTGAACACGATTTTCAAAACGACCTGCACGTCTGGTATTACCAGCAGCTTGAGCCGTAGCGAGTTGATTTTTTGCATGCCTTACTTGCTTACCAGCAATTCTTGCCCTTAACCCACTTTCGCGAGAAGTATCACCACTTTTTCTGGCATCCCTTGCCTTACTGCGAATTTTTTGAACTCTATTGTTTAACTGAGTTTGCGCTTTAGCTTTCCCTGGCCGTTGTGAAGGACTTGACGCACGTGCACGACGGGGTGCAGGACTTGGTGCACTCCGTGGTGAGGGACGAGGTGAGGGACGAGGTGAGGGACTAGCAGCTCTTCGTTCCGCTCTACGTGCCTTTCTCGCTTTTCTAGTAGCCATGATTCAGTCCTCAGTTAAATAGATTTTGCATGAACATATTCTTGAAACCCATTGGATCTCGCTTGGCGTATAGTCCATCTCCAATATTCATAGAATCACCAATAGCATTATTTTGATAGTTGGAAACATTATTGTCATTTCCATAGATCAAATTGCTGATATCATTATCCTGATTAATATTCATTCCACCTTCTCCACTACTTACGATTGATTGAATCGGTGCAGAGGAGAATGTTGGAACATCTGGAGCATATTCAACTGGGAGCTGTTCCATAGGCTCATCAGTAACAAAATCAATATCTTCAGACTCATCAATATCTTCAGGTCGGTTAAACACAACACCGTGTCCCTCAAGATAGTCCTGAGCTTGTCTATTAAAGCGACTGCCTGAATCTACAAGACCTTGGTATTTATCAACGAGGTTTCCATCACCTTCATCGATTTTTACACCGTCTGGACGTTCACGGAATTCAGCAAGCAATTCTCGTCTGGAATAACCCTGTTTAGTAGGTTCCTGCATTCCATCGCCTTTTACGCGATCTGTAAAGCCTTCGCCAAAGCGTTCGTCTAGCTTTTTCCCGGCCATTCTATTTTTTAGTTTTGACATGCCTCTTTATAAACTAAAGCTGTCACTATTGTAGTCAATTTGTAAACTACCTCTTCTTAGTAGTCCACCCATAACTAATACCATGCTGTCAACAGCATCATCATGTTGTGAGTGCCCAAAGTTTAATAGCTCTTCTTCAAGTACATTCCACTTTCTCCACTTGTTCCAAACAACTCTTTTGTTTTCATATAAGCCGAGTACTCCTCTTAGTCTCGCAAGTTTGTCTCCCTTAAATCCCTTGACTGGTGAAACAGTCAGATTATATAAAGCACGGTTCTCATGCATGATTCGTTTGAAGTCACCTTCAAAGGAAGTTTGATACGCAACTGCTTCAGGCCAGATTATGCATGGTGACATAGTTGGAAAGAACTGACCTTCATCGTTTTCAACCAGGATGTTCCAGTCAGCAAGCATTTCGCAAAGCGTGTCCATCTTGTCCATGTTTCCCATGGTTCGCTCACGTCTTTGATCAATCAAATAAATCTTGCCTTCTTTGATGCCACCAAGTGTGAAGACTGTCCAATCATTCTTCTCTGATAGTCCAGCACTCAAGTCAATTCCAACGCCAAGGCAGTCATAGTCTTCAGGTACTTCAGCTCTAACAATCAGTTCAGGTGAGATTCCTACATCCGTGTTACGAACGGCTGTATTTAAATACTGGTATGCAAATGCTGTACGGTTTTCAAGTTTTCTTTCATTGAGATATTTCATTGACCAGAACTCAGGCCAATAGGAACGTTGTCTACCTTCAGCATCTGTTATTACAGCCTTTTGGACTATTTGCTTCCAGTTGTGCTTGGGAGTAAACAGAGTTGCGTGAACATCGTCAAAGTGAAAGCGGGTTCCCAAACAGATAGCCCGTGCACCTTGGAACATCGTTGGTGCGATAACGTTAGACCACGTTTGCTCCATCTCACGGCGAATGTCTGGGTTGTTGATCGAAGCGGCAGATTTGATAGGGTCATCAATAAGCACCAGCTGTGATCGTTTAGAGGTGATTGCACCTTTGAGACCACCACACGCAACTGTAAAAGCTTCCTCGCCTGCCGTATCAATACCCGCAAAATCATAATCAATTGACCAATATTCGTCCGAACGTTTTATTTTACTTAACCTCACCATTGGAAAGATTTCTCTGTACTTGTTACTTGTAAGTATTCCTTTAATAGTTGCAGACTTTGCACGACTGATATCTACCATGTATGCGATATACAACACCCTTAGCATCTTTTTAGCTGCTGTATGTCTACCAATCATCCACGCAGCAAACAAACCAAGCACAGTGCTTTTAGCTGAACCACGTGGTGCAAGAATAGATGTATTAGGTCCTGCTATTCCTAATAGACACTCACTATCTTGACCAGTACATAGTTCTGTATGCCACTCCATCATGTGATGTGCTGGAGCTTTTCCCATATATACACAAAAATCCTTAAAGTCGTCGCGAGCCCTAAGTACTTCAGGAGATGGTGGTTTTGATGTAACTTTTGTAGCTGTCATTAAGGCAGCTCGTTTAAATGCTAATGAAGAACTTGCAATTGCCATACTGATACTTTTCTATCAGTCTAGCTTTTAATAACCTTCTTCAGCATACCTTTGAGCAATGCGTTCTTCAGCTCTCATCTTTGCTCGCATAATAATTGCACGCTGTCTATCTTCTTCATAAGCAATACCAATTGCCTCAGCCAATGCTGCTGCTTCTGCTTGTCTATCTGTCATAAAGTATTTTTCAATACTTACACCAGGCATTGATGGTAGCCGGTTATCTAAATATTCCTGACGACGAAGTTCTTGAATATCAACACTAGGGATATAACCAGGAAGTTCTGGCAGTTCTAAATCATGCATTACTCACCTCACTATAGACTTTTGCCCATACTGCATTTATAGCATTTTCAATAGGCTCAGCAAATTGTGGATCGTCTTTAAAAATACTTGTCATTTCACGCATCACCCTGTCTGCTCCGGCCAAGACGAGCCCGCGTTTATCAGTAGACTTATTGATTCGTTCGGAGACTTCAATGTGAGAACGAAGCTCTTTTTCCAGGGCCGCCAACCTGGCAGCACCGTTATCTCCTTTGATTTCTCCTGAGGTAATAGCCATTCTAAGTTCTTGTATATCGGAGTGAAGGGCACTAATTTCACTGTTAAGAATTCCACGACGATCTAACTTTTTGTATTTCATTTTGACCCATCGGCTTAGGTCGTTAAATGTACCTTCATATCCAACAACTCCTGAATATACCCAAATCTCAATGATTGATGGAGTCATCTCAGCAAATTCTTTAAAGTCCTCACTATCAGAAGCAGGGATGTTATCCAACCATTGGTCAACGGTATTTAAATAGACCTTACCAGTTTTTGATTTAGTAGTTGTCATTACATAGCCCTCGCTGTACCACGTGCGTACTTGTGCATACCAGCGCGTTCCTTAGCTTTTAATTGTTGTTCGGTATTCATAGTCTTACGAGTTTCATCTCCTGTCGCACGAGTATTGCGGATAGTTCCGTCTGTACTATATTTTGAACCTTCAAGAGATTTATCTGCTCCATACATACTGGCCTGAGCGGATTTATCAGACCCATACATGCTAGATGTCTTAGATGCATCAGATCCATAGATACTTGCATCTTTTGATGCTTGTGATCCATAGATACTTGCATCTTTACTTGCAGCGGAACCATAGATACTTGCTTCTGCGGATTTGTCCGATCCATACATGCTCGATTGGGCTGACCTATCCGAACCGTAAATACTTGCATCTTTTGATGCCTGTGAACCATACTTACTAGCATCAGCTGCTTCTTTAGATCCATACTTACTAGCATCAGCTTGTGTTGATGCAATTGTTGTGTCTGCTGAGTACCTACCGGATGCAATTGCTTCGGATGATTTGTTATTCAGATCATTGGTCAAACGATTTTGCTCACCGGTAACAATCTGACCCAGTCGATCTTGATCACCCTGTGCTGCGAGATTAAGTCTTTGTTCCTCACCAGTTGCGGACAGCATTCCAATATCACGTTCGTGCTGATTCTGCTGTCCTTGCTCACCATATTTAAATTGGGCATCCATACCAGCCATGCCATAAGCAAACTCATCTGCCATTAGCCCTGACTGATTTCGTTGCTCAAGATCAGCTTGATGCGTCATATTGTCTTGAGCCAACCCTGCGTTATATTGCCCAAGTTGTTGTGCTAATTGACTATCAAGGATTGACTGAACCATGTTTCCTTGATATGCTTGCTTCTGCATATCAGTGGCATCGCCATCTTCTTTAGGTTTATAGTTATAAAACGAATCCATGATTTTTTTGAAATCAAATGATCCTGTTTGCGTTCCTGCGTTAGGTGGAGCAGTCGGGTTTACAGAAGGCGTTGGACCTTGGCCCGAATAGAAAGGTTTACCACCAGAAGGGCCGCCGCCTGCACCACTACCGGATGAACTTCCACTCTTGGTTGGAGCAACTGGAGGGTTACCTCGCCCCGGATCCTTTGGTGGTGCTGGTCTTTTGTTATGAGACTGAAGTCCATTAACAATATATGTATGAGCATCTTCGACTGTTATAAGGACAACATCTCCATCTTCTACAGGTTCAGTACCCAAAAAGGCTTGACCTGAAACAACATCACCAAAAATTAGGTCTTCTGCTGTCTTCCATTCTGTACCAACAAGCAGTTTATGACTATATGAACAAACAAGTGAGTTGAATTCAAATGTAAGTTTACATCTTTTGGAATTTGGAATAATCTCTACATAACTAACTGGAAAATTACTTACCTTGTCAGTTAGTTCATGACGTGTTTTAACAGAATCGCCAACAATTATTTCACCAGCACGTTTCTGTAATCCGTTACTTAGAAGGATTAATTCGTCTGGAGATGGACATGAATTGGTCAAATACCTTGGATCCTTATATTTGCCTGGCTGTACTTCAGTGTTTATGGGAAGACTTTTGTTGTGTGATAAAAGTCCATTGACTATATATGTATGAGCATCTTCGACTGTTATAAGAACAACATCCCCATCTTCTACAGGTTCAGTACCCAAAAAAGCTTGACCTGAAACAATATCACCAAAAATTAGGTCTTCTGCCGTCTTCCATTCTGTACCAACAAGTAGCTTATGACTATAAGAACAAACAAGTGAGTTAAGCTCGAAGTTTAACTTACACCTTTTTGTGTTAGGAATAATTTCTACATAACTAACTGCAAAATTATTAATTTCATTAGTTTTTTCATGGCGAGTTTTAACAGTGTCGCCTACAACAAGATCACCAGCACGTTTCTGAGATCCATCACTTAGCAAGATTAATTCATCTGGAGACGGACACTTAAATCCACCCGGCGGGTTCAATTTACTGATATCTTTCCCATACCCACCGCCCATCGTTGGCATATACTTTGGATCGACAGAAGCCATTTTATTTGATACTCATTTCTTATATTCTACAAAAGTTAGAATAGCCATATCAGATGTTTAATCGATATGATCAAGTTTCAAGGTATCGGTGCACAAGGTAATTATTCACAGGCAGGCAAGGCAGTTGCTGACGACACTCTTCGTTCCTTCTTAGCAGCACGTAGAAGCGCACCGAATATGGGTGAGATTGCTCTAACTAATGCAGAGCTAAAAAAGAAAGAAAAGCTAGCCACTATTAAAAACCAAGCTGAGGTAGCTGCAACACGTCTTACTGCTGACGCAGATGTGAAAGCTAAGAAGATGCAAATTGATTCTGCATCTAAACTTAAATCAGCTAAACGTAAGGCTGGTGCACTTGCTGTAGCAGGACAAATGGCTACTGAGGCTGGAGCACTGTTTGGAGAGGAGAAACGTCAGAAGCGAGAACTCGGTGGAGATGATGCTTACTACAACAATCAGACAGCTTTAATTAATAAACGACGGGGTGAAATCGAAACCCGTATGAAGGAAGGTTATGGTACGAAGTCGGAGCCTTCAACAGAATCAATTTCATCTACAACATCGTTACCAGTAAGTACCCAAAAAGGTTCTACATTAACAGGTAATAGTAAAATTCTTGCTGATAAAATTGCTGGTCCAGAATCAGGAGACTGGGGATACGATGCATTTAATCAAGGCGGTGCCAAGGGTGGTCGAGAAATATTAGGTAAATATGGATCGCACGAAAAGGAGTTTGGTAAGTCTTTAACAAGTATGACCCTTGGCGAAGTACTTAAGCGACAGTCGGGTTACGATGATTATTCAATCACTGATCAGCAATGGCGTAATGATGGTGGCTTACATGCTGTAGGACGTTATCAGTTTATTGGTCCTACTCTTAAAGAGGAGGTCACAAAAATGGGATTGCCAATGGACACTCCATTTAATGAAGCGACACAAGATGCGATATTCTTAAGTCATGCTAAACGTATTGGAAATATTTCACCTTGGATTGGTCCTAGTGATAAATACGGTGCGGCGGAAACCGCGTATTTGAATAGTCTTATTGGACAGCTTTAATCAAATAGCAAATGCAGCTGCTAGGGCAGCTAGACCTGCTGTTGCACTTGAGATAGCAGCCTTACGATCTTTACGGTCTAGACGAGCAAGATTTTCGTTGTACTGCATATCAGCTCTACGATCACGTGACCGTTGGTATTCTAAATTGTTTGACTGCTGTGTCAGGAGATCCAGTCTTTGTTCATCCAACCTACGTTCTTTATTCTCGTAACGTGATTGTTCTCTGTCAGTTGCGGGCTTATTGATAATCTTATTTGTCTCAGCTGTAGCCAGAGCATTTATTCGTCGTATAGGTTCTGCATATGTATTGATAAATTGCTCTTCTGTCATCCCAGGCTTATAAACTAAGCTTGGGTCGGCTGCTTGCATTCTCTCAATGTATCCACTCTTCATGGCTACATTCTTGAGACGTTTATTCTTTTCTGCTACAAGTGAGCCTTCATCAATAAAAAAGTTTTGAATCGGATTTGTATCATACTTATCCGTCTCTGGATTATAGTCTGTCGATAAAATATCTTCTCGAATGTTTTTTGGTATCTGACTTAGTTCATACACACCATATCCAAGTCCTCCTACTGTAAGTGCTTTACCTGCACCTTGTAGTAAACGTCCACCAAGTCCAACTTTAGAAGCTACATTTGCACCTCCCGCTAAAAATCCCAGCATCGTTCTCTAACGCAATATCTTTTACTATTTTACACAGTTGCTAATACTTGTTTTACTTCCATCCGAGTAACACGTTTTTCTAGTTCCTGGTTAGCACGTACAAGTAGTCCGATCAATTCAATAGGATCAATGCAAAGCTTTCCAGTCGTTGGATCTGTATAGGTTGCATCAGGCATTACCTTCTGATATTCCTGCGCAATAAATCCATAGTGCATACGCTCTGGATTTTGGCTGTACTCTTCTTTGTAGTAGAAGGTGACAGGTCTTAATTGACGAAGAGTTTCACATGCATTTTCTAAACTATCAATTGTATGTTTAGTATCTTCATCTGAAGCTAAAAGCAATGGAGCTGCTGCAGAAGCAATACTTCCGATTGCACTAAAGATTGAACCCTTCTTAGTCGCATCTGCTTGATCTCTTGCGGCTTTTGATTGAAATTTTGCAATATCCATTGTTGCGTCAGCCTCAATGCCTGCCTTTGCCATGAAAGCACTAGCTGTTTGTGATGCTATATTTTCCTCCATACGCATTCGTTCCATTCTCTTGACAATATCTTCGTGATCTGGTGAGTTCTCTCTAAGTCCACTAAATATAGAACCGACACTTACAGTATTTGCTGCACTACCCGCACTTGTTGTAGTACCTGCTGTACTGAGTCCCCAAAAATCAGGTTTTTTAACGTTACCGCTTTTGCCTGTAAAACCAAAAATACTAGGAGCTTGACGTGCCATGTTTATACAGTAATTCCTATATTTAGTTTAACTATGCCGTGATACTGGATAACGGACTACTGTATAAGTAGCGATCAAGATCCACAGCAGGATCTAATCCAGCTTGACCTTTACCTATATTAAAGCCATCGCCTAAACCAATTACTTCTCCTGTACCACCACTACCAGGCAAAGGAATAGCACTAATAAATCCACCAGCCGCTTGACCTGCTGCTCCAATGCCTGCTGCAAACGTTTTTGCTCCTGCAATTCTTGAAGCATCATCAGCTCCCATCTTTGCTGCCTTTACTCGTGCATCACTCATTAGTTCTGTTCCTTGTACATCTGCATTTAATTTCATTAATGCTTGCTCCAAAGCACTTGTAGACTCTGCTCCTGATAAAAGTATTGCCCCGTAGTCTGGCCTATTAGGATCTAAATAATTTTGAATTTGTGGGCCACCAGCGTATGCAGTCATGTCATTAATCCTTATCTTTAGATTGTATCAATACCGTTAGATTCAGCATTACGACGACGACGTTCATCTTCGATAATGTTTCCTGTGAGCATCGCTGCTCCTGACGATAGTAATCCTGCTGCTAACCCACGACCAGGCCCACGACGAGCTCCATATGCAGTACCTGCAATTGCTGCTGCAGTTGGCATGATGCCCGTAGCGATTGGAAGACTCCTACCAAGGAACTGAACCTCAGGTCCGTGAATGCCTTCATCGGTGTACTTGATTACACCAGCTGGTCCTACGAGATCTCCATCTAGTGGGTTGAGGTCAGCATCGTTATCAAACTTGAATGCTTTATATGCCATGTACTCACCCTTCGATACGTCAGGTCGTACTTTCTTAAATTCATCCCATGGGAGCAAGTTACCAGTCTTACCTAGGACATACTTAGCTGCAACTTCTCCAAGTACATTCGATGTCTTACTTGGATCTTCTTCACTTTCGAATACAGCCTTATAACCTTCCTGTCCACCGAATGGATTGAGTAAACCAATAGAACTGTTTACCGCAAGTCCAGCTGGGATTGCTAGTGCATCCACAATGCCAGGTTCGTAACGACGCTTCCTGTATTCAGTACGGAACTTAGGTTCTCCACCTTTGTTCTTGCCTACCTGTACTTTCCGAGTAGTTACGCCTTTTTTATTTAGTCCACTTTCAGCATCAACTAGACCTTCTCGGACAGCGGTTTTAAAAGTGTTCACTCCTGGAACTACGTCAGCTTTATATAAGTTTGGCGCATGCTTCTTGAGTGCAAGGTCTTGTAGGACGTTTGCTGTTGCCTGTGGTGCATTAAGTAGCCACCATACGCTCCTTCCACGGTCTTGGACCACATCAGAACCAAGCGTCCCCAGAACTTGTCCGATCCGCGTTGCCTTGTCTTCTGAGAGCCCTAGGCCCATGTTCTTGCGTGCTTGTACCTGTGCAGGGTCTGCGATACCCATCAGTTCACGTGCTCTCGTGACTGTGGCGTTTGAACCCATCATCTGTTCCCACATTGTGGAATCAGTTTCAATCCCTTGAGCTTCTAAGCCACGCTTTAGTGCAGCACGATGATCTTCCTTACCTTCACCGAATGCTGATACTGCACCAGACTTAACTCGCTGAAGTGTTTCAAGAATATTTTTAATACGTCCTTCTCTCATTACCCTAACCCGTTCTGACTAAGGAATGGATCTAAAGTGTTATATCCGCCAATGCCGTACTGAGCAAGCATCTCTCTTTCAAGCATTGCTCGATATTCTTGATCACTACTTTGCTGCAACTTTTCCCATGGTGTGGTGCCGCCACCTTTGGCTCTTAGCGCCACATCGCCACCCATTTGTCCAAGCATATCTCCTCCATAACCTCCTCCGAATTCAGCCATCATCCTTAGGCCAGGATTGTTTTTATATTTACCTAATGCGGATACAGCACCTACACCACCTAGTGCACCGCCTACACCTGTTGATACACCTGCAATTAATTTGTCTCCTAGATCACCTGGTGTCATTGCACCTTGTACACCACCAAAGAAAATATCAGGTCCAAAATTGACCGCAACTTTAGTGGCCATATTCATATTCGGATCATTACCCATGTAATCAACTAACGCTTGACCAGCCATATTGCGATACTTCAATCCACGAGCTGCAGCTTGAGCCGCTTGAGCACCCTTTACACCTTTTGCTCCGAAGACTAAGCCTTTAGCTAAACCTGCTGCCCTGGCTAATAGTGATAGTGACATATTATTTTGGCAGTAATTTTAATCTCTTATTTATTTTAGCTTGGTTGAATATTTGTCTTAAGTCATACCTTCACTTCCAGGTGGTGGTGGTGGTGCCATAGCCATCTTTCTCGCCTGATCAAAGTCTGCACCTTGATTACTTAGTCTGAACATATTCATCCAACCTTCAGTACGGGCTTGCTCTTCGGGGTTATTCATCATTGCTAATGCACGTGCACCTTGCTGACCAGCCATTCGCTGATGCGCACTTGAAAGTTCCATACTTTGTCCAGGAACTGTCGCACCATCAATCGTGGCAAAGCTATCGGGAGTTTCAATAGAGGCTTGTTGATTTAATAGTCCCTGTTTAATGTTTTCTCTTGAGAACTTCATTGGTAACGCTCCTCACGTTCGTCATCATTGCCTATACCTAGGATACTACCTAATGCAGTAGCACCTCCAACTCCATAAGCAATGCGGCGTCCACGTTGGTACTTAGGATTGGTACGAATATTCTCCATTTGACGTAGACGACGTTCTACTCGTCCTTGTGCATTACCTGGACCTAACGTTGTTTTATATCCTGGACCACGCTTACGTTCTAGATCAGGACCTTGCTCATTACCGTCTGAGAATCCATAAGGCAGTGCAGCTACTGGACGACGTGGAGGTTGTCCTCCCATTCCTCCACCTGCATTAACCATTGGCTGACTATCTGGACCGGGCTGTGCCCAGGGGTCAGGAGCAATTGAGCGTTGTACAGGTGCAGGTTTGATTGTCTGGATTTCAGTGTTCAAAGCATTGCCCCCAGCAAGTCCCTGCTTAAGAACTCGCTCTTCCATACGTTCACGTTCAAAGCTCATATTTACATCCTGCCTAAAGCGTTCATCAGCTTTACGGCTATCTACTTCCTGCATGATTTGACGAACCATTTGATCTTCGTACATTCGTTCTGTACGCTCCTCTACTCCACGTGCTCTAGCGATATCAAGGTTTACTCTTCGTTGATCAAACTTTTTACCTGTTTTTTTATTACGTGCTCTTTCCATTGCCGAATATCCTTCTTCAATAGATACATCTTTACCAAAACCTTTTCTATACTGCTGGCGTCCTTCACCGTCTTCTTTTGTAGCACCAATAAATGGGGCACGAGTTTCAGGATCTAAATTCCCTTCTAGGTTTCTAAGAGCTGCTTGTACATATACACTTTGACCATCAATCACTTGACGTTTGGAATTTGGGAGATATGCAACCTCAGCACCATCGTAAAAACGTCCTGCTGGACTATCAAAAGTAATGTTCTGATCAGGCAGATCGACTGCAGCAATTCCCTGGCTACGTAAATCAAGATTCACATTCCCACGTTGTGCATTTGGACGATACACAGGTTGATAAGAACCACGCCGTTCTGCATATCGCTGCTTACCTTCTTGGTTTACTGCTTGACCTTCTGCCAATGACATCATGTATAAAGCATTAGCTAATTGTTTTTGCTCTTTAGTATCAATATTCATAGTGCTCATCAAGTCACTAACTGTCGGCGTTACACCTGGTGGGACTTTTAGTGGTTGTGTTGGATTATCAGGATTATTTCTACTGAATGAAGTGCCTTGTGCTTGACCTTCTTGAATGATGCGACCCATCACTTGACTTGCATCAGTAAAGCTTCGAATACCACGTGGCAGTGTTTGAACTTCAGTTCCAAACCTTCCTTTTGTTAGTGCTCGTGCACGATCAGTGAATGTAGTTGTAGCTTGTCCAATATTGACATCAAAGTCGCCACCTTTTGAATCTGGATTCAAATTCTCAGTAATAAAGCTCATCAAACTTTTATCTGCTGGTGTCGGAGCATTCAGCATCTGTGAATTGGTTGGATCATTCACTTCACCTAGGAAACTCGTACCATCACTGTGTCCAACTACTTGACCAGACTGATTCACCATCTGGTAAACAGGATTGCCACTGATGTTGTCAGCTTGGGATCGAACAGGCAGTGATGGGATTACTTTTTGTGCTTTAGCCTTCCATGCTTCATCGGACATGACTGTTTCACCAATCATTTCAGGAGTACTGCCCTGACTTGCAATTAAATTACGTACAACATCTTGTTCAGCCTGTTTGCGACTGCGTGCCTGTCGCTCAGAAGACTCAATACCAACAGGACGTGATTCTTGTACTAATTTCCAACCACGGATTCTTGTATTACGTGCAGCTGACTGTGGATCAGCAGATTCAAGCATCCGATCCAATAAACGGAAGTTTTCTTCAGTCGGTGCGACTGTTCCGTTCTCAATTCCCTTTACTAGACGGTTATAAGCACTGCCCGGTCCAATCTGTGCACGAGACGGAGTATTGCGGACACGACGCATCTCTTCAGGACCGTCATTACCGATTCCACGCTCGCGACCTCGCCTTGCCGTATCAAATTTATCTACTGAGATGATGTCTTCAGGATTTAGTGTCTGACCAGCAGATCGAGCACGCTTAACCCGTGATAATCGCTCTTTTACTACGTCATCATTAGCATCTTTCAATACTGTTCCAAAATTACGCCTGCTTGGTCGGTTTCTGTATGACTGATACATAGGCAGAGAGCGTTTTTGGTCTGTCAGCTCTGCATCCTGCAAAATTGCAGCTTCACGCAGCCCTCTTGGGACAATTTGTCCTGGTTGAGCTTGACCACTAACGAATCCACGCGGTGTTCCGTCTAATTCAAATGAATCATCCAGATTGACATTGACTTTGTAAGGTAGATTGTCTCTTCGCGCTCCACGGAACTTCTTATCGACACGATCTGACCGACCTAACCCGGATTGGTCCTGTTGTTGGATACTTTCAACACGATCTGAACTTACTTGCTGGAGATCTGCTTCATTCGTACCAAATTCTGCATCTGAAAATACATCTGCCTCACGTTGTGGCATTTCCTTTTGGAATCCACGCTCATAATTCCTTGAATCACGTACAAGGTCGTCATCCTCTACGTTAACGGCGAAATCTTTCCCCTTATATTTCAGATATGCCTCTCGTCCCATCGTCTTTTGTAGATATTCCTCTCTTTGCTTCTCTCTATACTTCTCCATAGCCTCATCCTTAGGCATTCCGAGAAGATCACCTGCAGCAAGCACCTCAGCACCTTTGATCAGTTGTTCATTTAGATCATGCTTTAATTGAGCCGGATCATTACTAGCAGTGATGTTCCCAGTAGTAACAATACGGCGATTATTAAGACCACCATTAAATTCAAGTGTGCTCACAATACTATCTACAAACCTATTGTTATTGTAGATAGTTTTTATTATCTAAAAAGTGGATTACGTCCTGTTAACTTGCCTGCATCTAGATCATCAAAATATTTTTGAGTAATTACTTTGGGTGGAGTAGTTGTGTATGGCAATTCAGCTTCGACTTCATCTATATTGCCTACAATACTTTCACCATATCTTGCTGAACGTTCATCAACTGGTCCTTCTGTAGTAAATCTGTAAGGATCAGCAGTTAATCCGACTGCATCTCTGACACTATCACTTTGACCAGTGAGATCTGGCTTGAATGTTTGTTTTGTTTGCTCCAACTTGCTTGATAGAAAGTCTTGAGCTCCCATATCACTATTTTTAATAGCCTTATATTCATCTTTATCAATTTTTAGAAAATCTTTTTCCCCATCCTGTCCAGCATTAGGGTTTTCACGCCAGTATTGACCAGATGCATAGAGTAATCCCTTTGATGCATCAGCAGCTCGAAGGCCAGCCTGGCTATTTTTACCACTGTTCAAGAATTCTTGGTCATATCGTGCACGTGTTCCGTTTTTATTTTGCGGATTTACTTGACTTGTCGTAGAAATGCCGCCATTTCGCACTAAAAATGGAGAACCTTCGCCCATCATCGTGTCTATAGAGTTAAGGTCATCATAATTTAGGTCGTCTGCGTAGAAAGATCCTTCACCTTCCACGCCACTTCTATCAATAAACAAATCCTCTGACAACTTAATATCGTTTGCATCGCCATCAAACCTATGTAATGTTTCTGAGTCATAGATTTTTGATAAGGCTTTTTCCACTTCTGGAGAATAGTTAGAACCAGGCAGGTCGTTACTTTGAAATTTGCCATACCTCTGAGTAGTTACTTCTAGGTTTTCGAGCATCTGGTTTGCTCCCGCCATAGGACTTAGAGCAGTACCCTTTTGTCGAACCTTATTGATGTTCTCTCTTTCCGTTTCTATCCGACCACGCTCTTGTGGTACAGATGTTTTTTTACCAGCTTCCATAGCTTTTTTATATCCACGCTGTCCTTCGGGTGTAGAAATGTTATAGGACGTACCACCAATATTTCGTACAACAGCTTCACCATTTAAATATCTACTAAAGTCTTTTGTATCTTTTCCAAGTATTGTCATAGCACCTCTTACAATCTCTCCCGTAAGTCTGTCAATTGGTTTATCTATTAAACCGAAGTTCCCACCGCGAGCCCCAAACATTGCAATGCCTGCACCAGGTATTCCGCCAGGTACACGTAAATTAGTGGTTATTTTCTGCACTGCTGGCACTATTGAGTTACGGGGATCCATCTCATCATCTTTAAACGCTTTAACTATTCTACAAACTACAAAACTACGCTAGCTACGGTCCTATCTAACCCTTTCTGAATAAATTACATAGGAGGAGAGAGGGCTAGGGATTAAAAAGAAGGTATATAGAAAACTACGGTAGTTTGTGTAGCTTTGCTGCTCGACTCTAAAACAGGCAGAATCAGGCAGACTTTTCAGTAATTTGTCAATACGTCACACAGCCATACAACGTAGTTGTAGTGATTGTGGAAAACTAAAATATAAAGTCTATCTATACATCGGCAGGGAAAACCCTCTATAGGCGGCTAAAAATGGTACAAAATTTTAGACATGTTTAATACCCTCTGTTCCCGATCGGCCGGTGGAACAAAAAAAATAAACTAGTAGAGCACAAGGTTTCACCCGCTCGCTTCGCTCGCTCATTACTACTGTTGCTCGCTCGTAATTGCTTACGCAATTGAGCTCACGTTTATTCTTCTGTTCACGCAAGTAGAACTCACACAATATCTTTAGTTCAACATATTATGTTAACTATTGTGTTGTGTTCGTTCTTGTCTTGCGTTCACATTTGTAAGCACCAGTTACTTCAGTTGTCTAACTGTCGTTCATAACTTACGTTAGAACTTGTGCGTAACATTAGATGTCTCTCGGCCTATGTGTTGTGTGAACCTACCACACCTACCACGAAGGGAACTCGTGAGGGTTATTGAGCGCTAACGCGCTCTGTGCCTGTGAGTGTTCTTTACATCATTCAGATGTACACAGTCACCTTCTACGAGATCAGCGGTTACGACAGCTTCAACGCTGTACGTGAATGCTTTGACTCGTATCAAGAAGCTAAGTCATTTGCTAAGTCCTTCGAGGACTGGGACGACGTTCGTCTCGACTATGTCCCCTCATCACAGCAAATTAACAACCTTATCTTCTAACAACAATGGCCACCCAAATGGGTGGTCTATTTCACTGTGTTCTTCTCATAATTACATCATGATCTTCCTTCAACAGTTTGGTAACACTGGCTACACGTACATAGACGAGAACGGCAACTACGTTGGCGTTGTCTACAACTATGACTGTAATGCTCCTGATGAAGAGTACCCACTCTTCCTGGATCAGCCTATGGAGAAAGCTGAGTTCGATGAAATCCCTTTCTAAACACAGTTCCCCTGCTAACGCGGGGGTTATTTCTTCGTGTTCTCTATATATCTCACTCATGTATCAACTACTCGTTGAGCGTAACGGTCAAGTCTCAGCTATGACCTACCCTCCAATGTCATATGAAAGAGCATCAGCTCTGCGTCAACGTTATCAACGTGACTGGCCTTGGTACAAGTACTGGGTGACAGCTCTCGATGCATAGCCTCAGAGCACACAACTGATGAGCGCTAACGCGCTCTCTATTTCTTCTTGCCTATACGGCATTGTTCTATACATACAAATCTATGATTCGCATTCCTGGTACTGACCTGTCTCTCCGTCTATTCGACCGTGTTCCTACGGACACTCAGAATTTCGACTACGACGTCTTTGACATTGGCGTAGTACACGCTGATGGTGGCATCGATAGCATCGCATTCGGTGGTTCCTTCTACTCAGCTAAGAAGGCTATCAATAACATGAATGCCAACGCAGACGCCAAAGGCTCTGACACTTCTGCTCCCTCCGCCTCTGCGGCTTGAGCTTACTTCCCCCCTTACGGGGGGTTTTTTAGTCATGCTTCGCCGTACTCACTGATGTAATCGTAAAAGTCACCGGTTGCATCTGCCAATGTGCTTGCTGCTGCTAGTGGGATTCCATACCTCACTCCTGCAGAAGCAGCAGGTACTGCATACCTTGCTATCTGATCAATCATCCGTGGATCACCTACGACTTCCGGTAGTCCATGTCCCAATGGTGTACCTATCACTGCTCCCACAGTGTTTCTCATAGTGTCAACATTACCTTGGGGACTATCTACCATTACCCTGTCACGTACTCCCCTTGCATATTTGTCGTCAATCTCGCGGATCTTTTCCAACAGTTGCGACAGTATGCCTGGCTGTACCTGCTCCATGTCGATAATATCATCTATCACTGGCTGTGATGCTGCCATTCGATAGGCGGGAGTTCTACGCATTACTATGTAACTATCAGTACCCTCATTGTATTATATTAGGCTTATTAAGAAATAATTAAGACGATACTCATACCGTGAACTAGAGCATTAACAAGCTCTCTTTTCTTCTGTGTTATCTATACACAGAGTATGAAAGTTCTACTACCAATCTATGCAGCAATTACCGTGGGTCTCCACATAGAAGTGCTAGCATTCCCTATGGTTCTACTGCCATTCATCTTCCCTAAGGAGGATATAGCAGTCGTTACACCATAAGAATATCCACCCTAATGGGTGGTCTATTTATACATGTTCTTTATATCATCATCTAATGATTACATACGACTCATCTACAATCATCCTGGCTATCATTGGAATGTTGGGACTGTTTGCTACAGCTACAGTTGCAACTTATAGCTTCAAGCGCAACCGTACATCTAACGGACGATATCAGTGATGACTGCATTAACAGGACGAGAGCTCATGAGAGCTAAGGAAGAATATGCTTCCGCTGTAGTGGAAAGTATGTCTCACCATAAGGCACTATCCTACCTTCATCAGATCATCTATAACGATGTATCTGTACTTGGTGGAGAAGACTTAGAGAAGAAGATTCGACGACAGTTTGGCGACGACTTCTACGACGACATGGTTCGGGAAATTACCAAGAACCAGGACGGTTCTACTCACCAACGTAGAGACCTGGACAGTCTATCTTAGTAAAGTCCGGTATATATAAAGAAGCAGGATGTCCTTCTATAACCTCTCACCCTTTCATTTGATAAACGATATGGCTCAAATCCCCTTTGGCGGAGATGTCTATGTCATCTCAGATGCCAAATATGCAGAGCTCAGACAGAAACAAGCAGCGGATGAAATCGCTGTCCTACAAAAGAGACTACTCGCATATGAACGTGCTGCCGATCAGCTTAAGGAAACAATCAACGAGCTCCAAATAGAGCACGATTTGTTGCCTGAAGCTTCCGAAGAATGGACAGCCTAGGACCCTAATGGGTCCTCTAAGAATTGATGTTCTTCATCAGTTCTGTCTTTATGGCGACTACTTTCGACTTCCAGATCATCAGTGACACACTGGTACCTGGCATCAGTCTTGTAGTTGCTCAGAACGAAGACGCCTTCAGCTACCTCACGAAAGAAGAGGAGTACGCCTATCTAAACGATGGTTCTGTACCTCTTGTCAACGAAGCAATCGGTGATTTCATTTCTGACGCTGAGCATGCACACTTCTGTGCTGCGCTCGTCTGAGTAACACATAAGACCCCCCTAATGGGGGGTTTTGACTCTATTGTCCATAACAATATAGGTATGACTGAATTACCTCTGGATCCGCATGACTTCCCCGGTACTCTTGAATATCAAGAGCTTTCCGAAGAACGGGCACGTCGTGCATACATCATCCGTGAAGCGATGATGGAATCAGATGAGTGGCTATGCCGCCGACCTCATCACTAAGATCACGAGGCCCCTAATGGGGCCTTTTACCGCTGTTGTCCTTTGATAATTATCAATGACTATTATCTCAACAGCAAATGCAGTAAGTCTCGACGAGTCTTTTGATATTGCTGAAGAACGTGCTTATGCAAGTAAGACACCCGCATTTCCTCCAATTGATGACGCAGTATCTGCTGTTAAATCAATTGATTGGAATGATGTCGGACAACGCTGCCGTAAAGGCGTAAACAATGTCGGATTAGTCCTTGCCATCTGTGGCGAGAAACTACACGACTTTGGTGCCTTTTTAGCAGAAGTTTGAACCTATGCCCCCTCACGGGGGCTTTTTTCGCTTATGTCCTATACATAAAGATTATGAACATCATTGTGGCTAATTATCTTGCTAACAAGCGCAAACAATACATCCGTATTGCTAAGCAAGTAGCTCACAGATAGAACTTTGGACCCTAATGGGTCCTTGAGTTTCTAATGTTCTTTACGCATAAAATATGTCTGCTACACCTGACAGCATCTCTTTCGAAGATCTTGCAGATTTGATGATCACAGCTCAACAAGAAGTAGAGCCCGTAGATAAAGAAGCAGGCGCTTCTTATGCCGGACATACTGCAGACCAAGTCTCAGAAGTTGTCCGTGACAAGCTCTCTGAGATGACTGACGAGATCAATCACCCCATTGTGCACAAGCTTGCTGCCTGTGAGATCATCCATAGCCTTATGGAATGGCACACAAAAGCTGCTGAACGTCTTGTTGAAGATGGTCAAACAACTACTGCAATCGGATGGGCAAAAGATGCCGGAAAGTTCCAGGCAATCATGAACATCCTGACAACAGTCGGTGTCTGCGATGACGACTTCACTGTCATACCCACACCTTGTTGTGAGTAACAACCTACGGACCCTAATGGGTCCTCTTTTTTCTCGTGTTCTTTATATGAGTTCTTTCTCATGACAACTTCCTACGACCGTACCTTCGCTCAGTTCAATGCTCTTACCATCACTGGTCGAGTGTCATTTGCTGAAGTAGTTGACGGTCAGTATGGAGAGTTTCTCTCCTTGACTGTGCTCTCTGAGCTTATCAATGATGCAGAAGCAGTCTCCATCAAAATCAATAGTAACAACGGGTTGCTTGCTGATTTTAAAAAAGGCAAGTTGGTCCCTGGACGTCGTATCACCGTCACTGGTCACGTGTCTGGTTTCTCTGAAACCTACGTTGACAAAAAGACTGGTACTTCTGCATTCCGCCGTCGCCCTGAGCTCAAACTTAGCAACGCTGTTGTTTTGAGTGGTGGCTACGGTCCTCTCAAGAAAGAAGACGAAGGTGACGTCGTTGTTGACGAAGCTCCTGCTCTCGAACCTGTAGCTTAATGATCAATGTGGTCCTCTAATGAGGGCCACTTTTTTGCATTTCTTACTAAACTAGACAGAGCTTAAATATACACATGCCTAGAAAAGCTAAGGAAACATATGAGTTTTCAATCGAAAAGTCAAGGTTTGGCCTTTATACTTCTGTCCTTAAGTCTGGTGACCGCATGGTCACTGGACCAACAGAAGAAGGCTGCCGATGGGTCACAGAAAATATCCACATCCCCGTCCTCAAGGGTGAGTTTGACGGATACACTTCAGTACCTCATAGTTCTGTAGTTTCTGGAAAACTTTAGAATATAAATACCGTGTGCTTTTGCTATGAATATCGATCGCTTTGCCGGTGATAACCGCATTATGCAAGCAATGTCAGAGACAATGAAACGAAATGAACAACTTATGAAACTTCGTCAAGAAGAAGCTCAAGAAATCATTGCTCGTCAGACGGAACGTGACATGGCAGCTGCATATGGACGAACTGTTCCGTTTACTGCTGCTGACTTTCCATCTGTTTGACGATTATGAACTTCAATAGAGAGCGTTTATCAGATTTAGCATCCATTCAACAGACTGTTAATAATGCTGCGAAAGCACGCGATCAATCCGCAATATCTACAGCTACTGCTGTGCACAACGCCTTAAAGCTCAAAGCACTAACACGCGAGATCCGAGCCGCATACGGCCCTACCCTTCAATTTATGCAAGGGATGGATGAGTTCAGCTAGCTAACCCACCATTCCACTGCATTTGCTCACGCTCTGCTTGACGGAGCATCCCCAAGGCGTACTCCAGTTCCCGTGTGTCTGCTGTAGGTGGAATGGTCTTCATGACCAACTCACCAATAGCCTCGTTCTGAGTCAGACGTTTACGGTCTGGATCGCTTAACTCCTTATCAGTGAGGTTCTTCGGTAGTCGTGCTCCATATCCGTCTTGACGCATGGTGTCCGCTAGACGACCGAGCTGATGCACCGTCTGTAAGTCGTAGTTCAGCTTTGTATTGACGTTGTAGTCAGCGTCCAAGTAGCTGAAGTTAGTTGGATCATCGCTATAACCCCACCCTGCTGGACCTTTCGCATCAATGCTGCTGGACAGCGATTGAATGTGGTCCATATGGCTAGGTCGCCCAGGAGGGAATATCACTGACTGTGCTGTTCCCATCGAACCACCCTTTTGCTGTAGCCACTGATTAAGAAAGACATCTCCCCTCTCACCTAAATAAGCAGCCTTCTCCCCACTGGGTAATGAACTGAATACCTTGTCTGTCCCTGGAATCAATACGGTGTCTCCCCGACTTCCGAGGATTGCACCTCCACCTGACATTGCTGCCGCGATTGGCTTATCTGCCTTTCCTTTGGTCACTACTGCACCAAACCGCGCCAATGCTTCTGGTGTGACCTCCATACGGTCATTAATTGCCCTGTATCGGTCGTAGTCGTTGTACCTGTGGGCCAAGCCCATATCTCTTGCAGCTCCTAGCTGGCCTGTAGCGCCTGTAAAGCGCTCTGGATACAACTGAGCTTCTACTAGTTCACTTGTAGTGCTATCGACGACTGAAGGGCTGTACTTGACGTAGTCCCTCCCATAGGGGGACGGCACCTGATCAATGTTGATCCCTCCCTTCTTGTTGCGTATAACGTCACCTCCCTCAATTCCCACGATGCTGCCATCAGGCCCATATGTGAGCTTTGCGGGGTTGCGTGCACCAAGACGGGTAATACTCTCTTCAACATTATCTGCAGTCAACCGATCACTAGGGAACACATAATCCATCTCCCTCGTCTTGCCATATCGAGTAGATCCAGTCAGGTCGTTTAACAGTGCATCTGCAGCTGCTTCCAAACGATCTCCACCTAACTGTTTAGCAAGACTAATTCTTGACATATTACATATGACTTATATCTATTAATTTTATCAACATTACTACAATGAATAATATCTACTTAAATAGAGATATGAGACGATTTGCCGCCGATCTTTTCAAGGGCGCTGAACTAACCCCTGCTGATAAACAGGCAATCGTTCATGCATTTGATGTAGATGACACTCTTACTCGTAAGCCTGAAGGCTTTGACAACACTGGTCTGACTAAAGATCAGTTCTTTGACGCTGCACGTGACTTTCCTGCTGACGAAGCAGTCGTAGAACTTGCGCAATTACTTGCAAGCAAGGGCGACCGTATTGCTATCGCTACAGCACGTCCGGCTGAACGCCTTCAAGAGACTATCGAATGGTTACAACGGCACAACGTACCGTTTGATCAAATCATGCTAAGCACTGGTGGTGAACCATCCGGTGTTGCTAAGCAAGCAATGCTTCAAAAACTACAAGAAGATTACCGCCAAGTCGGAACCCTATTCGATGACTCTCCTTACAACATTCAAGGCGCTCACATGCAAGGCATCGACGCCGTCCATCTCAGAAAAAATGATAAATACTGGGATGCACATCCTGAACAAGTATTTCCCTATGGACTATAAATCACCACTAAATTAAAGACATCGAGTAGATTTACTATGAAGGAAACGACTGTAATTTATGGCCTGGCTATGTACTGCCTAGGCATGATTTTTGGAATCCTTATACCCACACTCCATTAGACCCATTAGTGAAGTGGTTATCACGCCACCCTGTCACGGTGGTATCGCGAGTTCAAATCTCGCATGGGTCGTTTGAAACGATTCCGCCCTAATGGGCGGTTTAGTTCTTTGTGTCCCATACACGGCACACATGAACTTCGAATTTGAGATGGTCTCTATTCCTAGACACCAACTTGATCATCTGCTAACCATGATGCGTCTCTCTGAAGGCTATTGTCGCAAGGCACGGCCTATTAGCTGGCCTCAATCACAAGAGGACATACATGCAGAGCCGACTGAGTTTTACTCAGGTGCATCTGGTTATGCAGGTGCAACATTGCGCGAGGCGATTCAAACAATCGAATCAAACCTTCCAATTATCTGACACAAAAGGCTGGCCTATTGGCTAGCCTATTTTTTAGTGATCTATACATGCAATAAATATGTGCTCATTACTTTTGTCAGTCTTTATCGTTGGCGCAATTGAAAGCAGCCCTGGCGTCATGACTGTTGATTATATGGACGTAGACCAAATATCAACGACTTACATTCCAGCCATAGAAACTATGTTGATCCCTACTGAGAAATATTTAAGCTGTTGGGAAAATCTATCCTAAATCAATGTTTACCGTTACTATTCCCGTTGCCGTTCTTACCATTAGAACGCAATACGCCTTCTCCAATAGAAACATCACCACCACCACTATCAATATGCAGAACGCGCTCACGGCTAGTACCTGGACTATCGGAACGTAGCCCTGCACCAGCTGTTAGTTTGTTGTACTCGTCTAAAACTCTTGCGTCTGCAAACCGTTTACCTTTAGACATTTCACTTGCTGCAATGATTTCATCTTGTTTTTCACGCAAAAGAGGCACCCCATAATCAATATAATCCTGTAAATATTCTAATGTCTCTTCAATATTTTTTGATTCTGATAATCTTTTGGCAAGACCAACCGTACCATTACGCATGATTTCTAGCCCTTGCTCTTGAGCAAAAGCATGAAGTTCATCGTGACCCGCCCTATCCAAATTAATAAGATTTAAAATATTATCTCCTATAGGAATATCATTATGCTCAAGCAATCTATATATGTAATCTTTACCTTCGTCATCAGCATTATCTAAAACTGTACCTATAAGTCCCAAACCGTTTTGATGATGGACTTCCTCACCCGCTTGAGGTCTTAAAAGTGACTGAATCTTTTTGTTCTCAAGACGCTCTTCATCACTAAGCCCACTAACTTTAGTTACAGGCATTAGTTTATTTAACTGTGTGCTCAAAGAGCTTCTCTGAGTATTTGAACGTTTAAATAAATGAGGGCTCTGCGTTAAAACATCGTGATCACGACCACTATATTTATCTGAATTTACAAAATCCCTACGATTAAACACTCACATCTATACCTATGATTATGTATTCACATAAGTATCACTATCTACTACTTAATTCTATTTAATTTGAATAAGTAACTAGAGCCAATAGTCGGCACTAAATACTATTTATGCTTAGACTCTAAATATGAACAAGCAGGAACTACGCGACAAAATTCTTGACGAAATAGATGATGTCGAATATCGATATCACGTACTACCCCACTCAGGACTAATAGCTGACTGGTTTACTCACTATTGGGACCTAGCAGAACTTGTCTGCGATTATCTCGATGAACCCCTGTACTACAAACCTAAAAAGTCAACTTCAGACCAAGTAAAATAGATTTATATCTATAAATTGTGTCATGGCTAGAAGTAAGATTAAAAATTGGGATGCGCAGAATTGGAGCCAGAAAGAAGCAACTCGTGCGAAGTTAATGAAAGAATACGGTCTTGACCGTATTGATGATCGTCAAACTGAAATTACTGGTCGTGGTGGATATGACGCTGAAGCTGAGGAAGCCGCGATTGCTCGTGCTTTAGCAAATGATTACGACGTACGTGAATCCATGAAATATGGACGCGATGTTGATAACAAACATTTTAAAGATTTAGGTAGTGGCATCAGCAATATGTCTGAAGTCACTAGTGCTCTTCGAGCTATGCAAAAATATGGCAACAAAGAATTAGATATTAATAAAGTTAATTCTGCAAATGACTCTGCACAAATTGCTCAGGATCTTTTTGCAAAAAGCAGGGATGATTTGATTTCATCTATGAAAGTTGACGACGAACAAACTGATACTGCTATTACGCCTGATACACCTGAAGAGCCATATGAGCCTTCACCCGAGCTTTTGAAACAAGCAGGGATCCTTAAAGATTGGGAAGAAGGTTATGGAGCTGGAGGAAATTTGTCTCCTTACAAGAGCAATTTTCAAGATATGGCTTTTAATTCTGAAGAAGCAAACCCCTATCGACCTACTACTGACGTCAATGAGCTTGCTCAACAATATGCAGGGGACTATAAAGACAACGTAAAAGATATCTTTCAATTTAGACCAACCATTGCGTAGCAGCCAAAGCCCAGTCAAGTGCTGGGTTTTTTAGTACCCACTACTTAAAAAGCTACGCTAACTACGCTAATTCCCTATATAACCATTAAAAAATAGAGGGAGTGCATTAAAAAAGAGATATATAAGGAAGAAGCGTAGCAAACGTAGTTTTCCCATGATTTTATTGGGGTACGTTTTGACCAGTTCTCTTGCCTTGCAGCTGAATACAAGCAAAAAAACAAGGTTTTCAGGCTGCTACGTTCTCTTCAAATGTAAAACTGCTTTCTCATGAAAATGGGAATTGCGTAACTCAAGGCATTTCTACCTAGAATGACCGTAGGAGGACCTGTCTTATCACTGACAAGCGTGTAACCGCAGTCCTGCCTGAGGACTTGCATAAGGATCTCAAGATATATTCCGTTTTAAACGGCGTCACCATGCAAGATGTCATGTGTGAAGCCATAAAAATGTATATACGACAAAAAGGTATAGCTAAAAATGAAGCACTTAACGAAACTTAACCGAGTCAAATTTCGAAAATTTTGCTCTATTCGTACCCATTATTCTGTAATTTAATTGGCATCGGCATAATCGCTTATGCAGCGTATCGACGTCAAGGTCGATGACCCCTTTGCAGCTGTTCTAAAGGAATACTGCGCTTACTGGGGAATGACAATGGGCGAGCTTATGTATGAAGCTGTAAAGCAGCACATACATTCTTCTAGTAATGTCTGCCAGCTTTCTGAGCAGCTACTGGAAAAACATGGCGCAACCCTCGATAAAAGAGTGGCTAAAGCTTGTTATGGCTATTTATGTCGTTGCTGTAAGCACCAGGTGGCTTGTAGAACAGGGCTTTATAAAAGTCTCTGGGAAATTGCCGATGAACATCAACATCTCTTAAAAGGTTCAATCTGAACATACATACCAACTCATGAAAAAAATTCAAGTACAGATGCCGGACAAGTGCCATGCACTTTTGAAAGACTACGCCAATGCCTGGGGCATGACTATGTCTGAAGTCATGTACGAGTCCACGAGAGCGTCTATGCAAAAGCACTCACAAATTTGCGGATATATAAACTCTGTATTTACCTTCAGGTCAATAATGCTTGATAAGCGATTAACCAAAGATTGTTATGGTCATCCATGCTTCGCTTGTGAGCATGTCACTGCATGTAGAGCCGGAGTTTATGAAGGCTCCTGGCAGCTTTCAGAAAAAGTGTCTGCCTTTATTGATTTGACCGGCTAATTTTTTTTGCTTATTCACTTAACAAAACTTAGGACGATAAATGTCTAGACATGGTTATATCTTTATTCCATCCAAAATTCTTTTTACTAGATAGCCATTTCTCAATTAATAGGCATACTTTAGGTGACCCCTAACGGGGTCTCTAATCATTTATGTCCAATACATGGCTACAAATCAATGCCCGCAAATTTCACATCTGGCTGGCTCGGCAATGGCGAACGTGCATGGCACGGGCTTGGGGTTGTCACCCCTGGCACGCTTCCAGCGCGAGAGGCGTTTGAAACAGCAGACGCACTATTTTCTGTCGAGAAGCGAGAACTCAAACTCCCAACTCACGTCTTTGACTCAGAGTCCAACGGCTACTTGCCAGGACGAGTTTGCTATCAGCCGACAGGTCACTTCGGAGTTGTCCGTACTGACACCCAAGCCTTGCTCGGTGTTGTCACCAAGCAGTACGAAATCGTTCAAAATGAATCGCTGCTTCGCATGGCGGAGTTTATCCGCGAAGAGGCAGACATGGACTGCGTCATCGTTCTATCAGACGGGGCCAAAGTCTGTTTTACCGCCACACTCCGTGGTGCGGAGACGGACATCGTCCCTGGTGACACAGTAAAACGTCGCATTGTCGGCTATCTAGGACATGACGGCAAGACTGGTTGTGGTGCAAAGTTCACCAACATCCGTGTTGTCTGTCAGAACACATTGACTGCTGCTCTCAACGAGAGTGGCGCTCAATCAAGCATCACTCACAAAGGCACTGCTAACGCTAACTTTGATGCTCTTATCGAGAGTATCGATGTGGCTCGGCAAGACTTCACTGCTGAGTGTGACCTGATGCGTGAATTCTCACGTACACATATGAGTGCCAGCGGCTTTAACGAGTTTGCTGACGAGGTCTACAACATCAGCGAAGGTGATGTATTCCGCAAGCGTCAAAAGCTAGAGCAAGCATTCCGTGCTGGCTATGGCTCAGAGTTTGCATCATTCTCACTGTGGAATGGCTTAAATGCTATTACTCAAGTAGAAACAAGCACTCGTGGCGTCACTGCCGCAAAAACACGTGCTCAGTTTGCACGTGGCACATTCGGTGCTGGTGCTGTCATCAGCAAGAAAGCCTTTGCTATCGCACGTGATCTTGTCACTGCCTAATGAAAATAGATATTGAATATGAAGTGACTACTTCATTCCGCATCACCGTTGAACGTGATGAACTACCAGAAGACCACGACGCATTACTTGAGTCTGTCACTCGTGATGAACTTGTAAATGCTCCTATGGATGTTTATGACATTCAATGGGATCACATTAAGTATGCGTGGCGTGAGTCTTCTCCAGAGAATACTTATGTATTCGATAAAAACAACGACCCACTCTATCCCGAGTGATAGTTATACAATTGGGAGCACGTAAATGTGTTCCCTATTTGTTAACTTAAGGTTTAATAAATAATATGAGTAACCTATGTTATCTAAAATTCTTTGCACTTCTAGTGCCCTTTTATTGGCTCTGTCTACATCCGTATCCGCTGGTGGCTCTATGCTCACCAGTTGGTATGGACCAGGCTTTCACGGTCGCCTCACCGCGAACGGAGAAGTGTATGACCAAATGGGACTTACCGCAGCACATAAGACGCTCCCTTTTGGAACGCGACTACAGGTCTGTTATCAAGGATGTATCAACGTCCGAATTAACGATCGTGGTCCGTACATTGGGGCTCGTGAGCTCGACTTATCTCGTGGTGCTGCTGAGGCAATTGGATTAACTGGACCCGGTGTAGATTATGTAAGCTTTACTTATATTTAATCTTATCTGTGCGAATTCACTGATAAAGTATATACAAGTTGGGAGCATTCCCTGCTCCTGACTGTTGTAAAACAGGAGAAAAGAATGTCAAAGACTATTAAACATCCATCAACTAAAGGATTTTGCGCTCACCTAGAGCATGAGCTGAAAGAACGTAAGCAGGCCCGTGATTATCGGCTAGACTACAAGATTAGAACACGAGATCTTAATCTTTAAGTATATTTACTGTCATTATTTCCTGACATTAAATGTATGATTACTAAGTAAGGTTAACCACACCTGAGTATTACCCAATAAACAAAACACCGCATTAATTTAATGGCTTCAACAATTCTTACTGGCGCTTCTGGCGTGCAGTCTAATTGGGAGCAGTTTTGCAAGTGGGTAACATCAACTGACAACCGCCTCTATGTGGGCTGGTTTGGCATCTTGATGATTCCTACGTTGCTTGCTGCAACCATTTGCTTCATTATCGCCTTCGTTGGCGCACCACCTGTAGATATCGATGGCATTCGTGAACCAGTTGCTGGATCGCTCCTTTACGGAAATAACATTATTTCAGGAGCAGTTGTCCCGTCTTCAAACGCAATCGGTTTGCATTTTTACCCAATCTGGGAAGCGGCTTCACTGGACGAGTGGCTCTATAACGGAGGCCCATTCCAACTTGTTGTCTTCCACTTCCTTATCGGTATCTTCGCTTACATGGGACGAGAATGGGAACTTAGCTACCGGTTAGGTATGCGCCCATGGATCTGCGTTGCTTACTCTGCACCTGTTGCAGCTGCATCCGCAGTCTTTCTCGTTTATCCCTTTGGTCAAGGTTCATTCTCTGATGCTATGCCACTTGGTATCTCCGGTACGTTCAACTACATGTTGGTATTCCAAGCAGAGCACAACATCCTCATGCACCCCTTCCACATGCTGGGAGTAGCTGGTGTCTTCGGCGGCAGTCTATTCAGTGCTATGCATGGCTCTCTTGTTACATCATCTTTGGTCCGGGAGACCACAGAGACTGAGTCTCAGAACTATGGCTACAAGTTTGGACAAGAGGAAGAGACGTATAACATCGTCGCTGCTCATGGCTACTTCGGTCGCTTGATTTTCCAATACGCTTCGTTCAACAACTCCCGTTCACTGCACTTCTTCCTCGCAAGCTGGCCGGTCGTTGGCATCTGGTTCACCGCCCTTGGCGTGTCAACCATGGCCTTCAACCTCAATGGTCTTAATTTTAATGAATCTATTCTTGATTCACAAAGCCGTCCCATCCCTACGTGGGCTGACATTCTGAACCGTGCTGGACTAGGAATGGAGGTGATGCATGAACGTAACGCTCATAACTATCCATTGGACTTGGCTACTGCTAAGACCACTGAAGTTGCTCTATCTGCACCTTCTATCGGATAACTCTCATCTCACAATTAGTTTAGTTAGGCTCACTTAGGTGGGCCTTTTTAAATGAATAGAAAATGTAATAAATGTCATGAGATAAAACCTTTAACTGAGTTTTATAAGACTGGCAGAAAATCAGATAAAGATCCCAATGCTAGACATCATGAGTGTAAAAAATGTGCTAAAACAAGGGTTAAGGCTACCCGAGACCCAGAGCGATCAAGAGATTTACATTTGCAGCGTCGTTACGGCATCACTCTTGCTACTTTCAATCGGATGGTGCTTGCTCAAGGCTCCAAGTGTGCCTGCTGCGGTACTTCAAGACCTGGAGGAAAGCACAACCAATGGTGTGTGGATCACAACCATGTAACAGGTGATGTTCGACAATTACTATGCAAAGACTGTAATATTGTTCTAGGACTTGTCGAAGACAGTCCAGAGCATTTACAAAGGCTCATAGATTACATACTTAGGAATTCCGATGGAAGAACTAACTCAAGAACAGTTGAATGATATACGCGCTGCAGTAGTTCTCTATATGCAAAACAATATCTCAATTAAGAATCCTCGTTACCAAGAGTTCGAGGTTATACTTAAGAAGCTTAACAAAACATTACAAGAAAAATGACGACAATTATAGAGGACGGCGGCAGAACAAATATCTACGCCAAAGAACCACAAATGCAAATTATGGAGATCACCATGGACCACAACACTAAAGCTGAAAAACTCAACGGACGCTTAGCAATGCTCGGCATCATCGCAGCAATTGGAAGTTATGCAGTAACAGGACAAATGATTCCAGGACTTTGGTGATTAAGTAATATTAGTTGATACAATTTAAGAGAATTAGATTGTAATTAATCATGCGACGACCTACTACTACGCGCAGGACAAAATCTGGCGCTACTGTTCAAGAACGTGCAGGCCGAGGCGGTATTACTCGTCGTAAGCGTACTAATGCTGATGGATCTACACGTACAAGTCGTCGTACTGCAGGTGGTGGAGTTAAGTCAGCTACACGCAAAACTGCTTCTGGAGCAGTCAAGTCTATGATGCGTGGCGGTAAAACTTACGGCAAGAATTCTTCTCGTGTAAAAGCTCGCAATACTTCAGCAGGCCAAGCACGTGCAGCAGCTCGTAGAACTAGGCGTCAAACCACACGTCGTGCACGTCGCTGATATTAGATAAGCTTGAGTTTATTTGATTAATAGTCATAAAAATAAGTAGTTTCTTTTAAAATCAAAAGGAACTACTTTTTTCATATGAATCCAAATCTTAGCAAGACTAACTTGTTTGCCAGTCCTAGTCTTTGTATTAAAAAATCAAACATACATCGATATGGAGTCTTCACTAACGAGGACTTCAAGGAGGGAGATTTAATAGAAGAATCTCCTATGCTTTATTTGCCTTACGAAGAAACAGACGAAGCTGTAATACACTCACATTGTTATGCATTCTCTGATGAATACTCTGTAATTGGCTTTGGTCATGCAGCACTGTATAACCATACTGACGATGGAGGTAATATAAACTATTACATTGATGACTACAATGAATGTATGGTATTTTATGCCATTAAAACAATACACGCAGGCTCCGAATTAACTTTAGATTACGGAGTTGGAGACACCACATTTGAGGAATAGGTTATGGGTAGAAGAAACATGATGATGGGCATGAGCATGCCTATGCCTAGACCTTCACCTAGACCTTCACCTAGGCCTTCACCTAGGCCTTCACCTA
>UEXM01000206.1_pt1 | contig 65230 bp, 81 predicted proteins | sample 1796661 | NCBI WGS metagenome assembly UEXM01 (sample SAMEA4772469, study PRJEB27181) | metagenome | reverse complement strand
CTCTTTCTTAACTATACAACAATACAGTGCTACACATGTAACTGTATCCAGAAATAAGTGATATAGTAAAAAACAAACGGGAGTAGTTATGTATGGATCACCTTCATATTTATCATACGGTTCAAGTTATGGATCTAATCAGCTTAGTGGTAAGGCGGCAGATCTTGCGTCTTTGGTGCCTCAATGGACACCGAATAATAAATCCGATTCGAATGCAGAAAGCTTACGCGTAGTCCAAGAAAAACTTAAAGACGCATGGATGCAAGAATACCCTCCCACAACTGATCAGAACGCTTTGAACCAATTTTGGTCTCAAGTTGACATGCCAAATAATTATTTCTTTTTTGGAGATGTTTGGGATTGGTCGTGGGATGACGTAAAAAATCAGCTCTTATTGGCAAAGCAACAACTAGCAAAGCATAGTGCGGCTCTTCCTAATACTATTAGTGCTTGGAACACTGTCATGCTAAAACATGCTTCTACTAGCGAGTTTGCTGTTGGAGTACCTGCAGCGGGACAGAACAATCAAAACCCTCCTAATGGTAATGGTAATGGTAATGGTAATGGTAGCGATGATCCACCCGCACAAGGTTTACCTATCTTACCTATTGTAGGGGTTACAGTTGGTTTGGGTCTACTTGTATTTTTGTATCTACGTAGCCGACCACAGAACCAACCGATGCTTACACGAATGCGATAAGTTTCATACTTCGTTACCCCAACTATCCCAACCATCAACTTTTTGACGAGCAAAAAGTTCTATCTTATTTTGTGAGGGAAACATCTGCTCAATACGAGTACGAACTTCTTGAGGCTTTTCACTATGTCTTCCACGCAAAGAAGACACAAGTTGTCGTACATTTCGAGCACCTCGTGGTTTAGGTATCTTTCCTCCTTTACGTTTACCTAAAAGACACAACTCGCATTGACTCATAGTATAAAACCCCGGATTCACTCGTTGTTTATCCCACACAAAAGCAACTGTTGACCATACAAACCCCCAAGCTTTCATAAGTTCTATGGCTTGATCTAAATGGGGAGAACTTGTCCACATAAAAAGCATGCAATCTTTGTCTGCCAGCTTGTCGATCATCGGTTTTAATGCTTTCAATTCTTTCAGCTTCATTGTAGGATAGTGTCGAATTGCACCTCCTGTGTCGGAAGATGCTTTACCTGCGTGTTGGGTTTGACCTTTATAGTCCCAAGGTGGATCACAGTATAGTACTTGATATTTCATGGTAAACTCTCTTGATCTAGCAAAGAAGTACAAAAGTCAATCCATTGACTAAGTGATTGACGTCTATGGTTTTGCACATCAGAAGGTAAATTAGAAAGGATGATGCCAACGAAATCACCGCACTGCCGTATATCATGTAAAGTCCACCCTTCTTGTAATATACGTATGTGGCGTGGGGAATACGTATTGACAAATGGATCTACATAATGCTGTATCCACTCCCAATGAGGAATGTCTTTGGGTACACCTCTCGAATCGAGCAAAACATGTTTTATACAGTTGATTAGATTTTCATTATCTTGTAGAGGATTGTCGGTGGTTTTTGGCATAAACCTCTTATTGGTATGAATAAGCATCAGTTAACTCTTTCTGGGTTTTGATTTTGTATTTCTAATTCTGATATATACTGCCTAAATCTGTCATCTATAAAAGAGAAGTACTCGTCACATCTTTCTTGTTTCCACAAAATGGTTCTAAGGTCACTAATACAGTGAGACATGTAATTCCAAAGATCTCTCAATGTATGAAAGATTTCTCCGGTCTCATCGAGTACCCACTGACCTTCAAGTAGAAGAGCTTTTTGAAAAATAGAAGCAGGTGTTTCGATCAAAAAGTATTTTTGATCTAGGCTAAATCTATAATTTCCTAACGTTTCTTCAATCATTTCTTTATCTCCAGTGAGATTATCCAGTTACTTTCGTTTTCTTTAATATCAAAAGCGTTAAGATTTGGCGGACATCTGTGTGCGATAAGTTCTAGTACCCACTGTGAAACATCACGAAGAGTTTTAAACTTGTGCTCCTTCTTAGCTTTACGAACACTCGTTTGTTTTTGTGCTTCAATGCCTTCTAGTGCTTTGAGTATCGCCAAGTGGTTTTCTTTACCTGGATGATTAGCTCCAGCTTTTGTTTTCCGCCACCATTTCGGTAATCTTTGTTTCGTAAACCCAATTTTCCCTAGGATTATTTTCAAATCTTTATCGTTGAAAAAGGGGTTGGTTATTTCGGTCAAGCCGCATAATCTTCGTATGCGGTCGTTGACTTGTTTGGTTGTCATAGACATATTTACTCCTTTGAATATGTGCCCAATAAGGCTATTATTCTTATAATGAGTGTCTTGACATTTGACAAGATAAAAAGAGTAGTGCTATATGCATTTGATCAGTGTGTCATAATCAGCTAACTTTATACTGTAAATCATAAGCATGGATAGGAGACACTAGCATGTACACCGTTGCAAAGTTAAAAACGTATAGACCTAATTTCAGTGATTGTGACATCAACGGAGAGCAGTATGGAGCATATGTTACAACGCTAAGTGGATTGATAAGAAAAGAAGGTGGTCAACAATTATACGATGATTTTTGGAACGCAGGTATAGCAATACCAGGATTATTCGGTGCAGGCACAAGAGGTGCTTTTTTCGAGTCGATGGGTGCTGATTGGTGCTATGCGAATATTACGGGTATGTTCCAAAGAATGGACGAATGGTTTTCCAAAAAAGGAAAAGAAATACCTGCTATAAATGATGCGTTTTTATACACTATGATGTCGAATTGGGGTCAAACATCCTTACATCAAAGCCTTCCAGAAAAGTACCGAGATCAAGCAGATCCAGCATTAGAAGAACCAACTCCGTACACAGGTGGATACAAGATACCACCAGCTTTGATCATTGTCGGATCTCTTGTAGGTATAGGTCTTATTTGGGCACTGCTTGGCCCAACAATAAAAGCCCTACGAGAGTAGTTATCGGTATTTTATTAGCCCAAACTTTACTGAGGATTGGTAAATGTTTTCCAACACCATCCTCCAAAACTTCCCAAGTAAAAGTACCGTCACCGATTACTCTTATTTCCATAATCGTGTAGATGTATCCAGCTTTATGTAGTGCATCAGCTTCTTGTTGTGCAGGAAGTAACTGATCAAACATCTTCGAATAGATAATAATCGCATCACTTGGTTGCCAAAAGGCTAATTTGTATCTTCCTAGTTTTACAGATTGCATTATTCCCCCAACTCACCAATAATATAATCTTGAAAGTATTTATTACCCCTAAGATTCCATCCCAACGACCACATTTCGTTGTATAACAGACAGTCGATTGCTTGTTCAAAAGGTGTATTTTGTCTTTCATAAATTTCAGTATCATATGGTCGAGCTTTTTCTTCTACCCATTGATACTCTTTCCAAGATAAGTAGTCATCAATAACATCTTTACCTAAAATAGTAAAAGAACCAACTATACGTTGAAGGAGAATAACAATGGCTTCTCGATTATCCAACATGACAATAGCTTTATCACCTATTTCTTTGGCGCAATTAAGGTGTAAACTCGTATATGTAATAAAGTCCGAGTTGAATGGATCGTAATCTTCTTCCCAATCACCGCATGCTTCTACAAGTATTTTTGCAATGTTTGCAATTGTCTTTTCTGCGAAAGATCGACTCATCGGTCCAAACACACCTAATGGTGGTAGAGTGGACTTTTTCTTATAAGACATACTTTTGACTTGGTAAGATAAATAGAACTTATCTCGACTCCCACCGTATCTCGTATTTATCGGAACATCGAAGTCGGCCTCAAAGTTTTTTCGTCTACGCATTTTATCCCTCAAGTTTTCTATGGATTTGTCTCCATATTTTTTTCTGTTGATTTTTATCCTTTGCTTTCACTGATATACTACACATAAGTCGATCGCAGCTGATGGTAGCACCTTTGATTGTATCGATCTCATCTCTTATAATATCAACAAGGAACTCTTGTCCACTAAAGAAGATAAAGGGTAAATAGCCCTTTATGTCACGACTAATACCAGATTGGTACAAAAACCACTTTCGTGACCACGGAAGCTTATAAGAGCGGAGACGGAAAACAGCTTCTTCACCTGTTTCTACATTAACCAAAACCAAACCTTCATTCCGAATGAGGTCTGCATCTGCTAGAAGAGAATCATAACCATCATCTGCCTTTTTGTGGTTGGAGTCTTCATTATGAAAACCTTGACAACTAGGGCCAGTTTGAAATCCCCAATCCCACAAAAGATGTGCGACAGGTTTCAAATGTGGATCTAAAGTTGAAGAGAGTGTGTCTCTGTCGAAATCGGTATTGAGATATTCTCTAGGAGTGTGATAATACCAATCATCGTGGAATACAGATTTCCACCATTCATACTTCCACATCTCGTCAAGAGGTATCGGATCAAGCTTAGGTATCATTACTTTAACTTATCCAACTCTTTTCGGATGTTCCAACCACCGCAATCTATCTTCTTTGAGCTGAGGTTGTAATGGTGTACGTATCCACGAAAATCGCAATCAATAGCAGGCTTATAAAGCCCATCATTGGGTGGAGCTTCGTACGGAAGACCAAAAGCATCATGAATACATTTCCAAATAGCTCTAACGGCAGCTTTCTGTACATCGTAGAAATCAAGATGGACTTCAAGTTCTCTTCCATCAACTGAACCTTGCGCAAGAGGTCGTTCCCCATATCCATTACGTACGTACCAATCTTGATATTTGGTATAGTAAGCATTCGAAATCTCTACCCCAATAGAACAAGCATTCCAACTACGTCCACCGGCATGCCAAGCTATATTTTGAAGATCACACGACTGGTATATCGTTCCGTCATTATCTACCATTAGATGAATAGAAGCCTGTCTTCCTGGTGCATTCAAAACATTAGAACATGACTCACTATTAAGACAAACATCCCAATGGTTCACAAACATCTTAATTTCACGTTTGGACTTGCCAATCATATTGGTGTAATGTCCTTCGGCGGTTTTGAGTCCACCCGATTCATTCCAAAGAACAACCTTATCCCAATCGATAGGAAGTGGCTCTCCACCATAGATCAATACGTTACCGCTTTTTGAGAACACTTCTGTTTTCACTTCATCTTGTTCACTCATTCGTTCTGTGTATTTTCTTCGATATGTAGTTGGACCACAATATCCATCAGCGGTTAGTCCATACTCTTTTTGGAATAAAGCGATCGCATCGACTAATTCGTTATCAAAATATTTGTAGTCAGGTATAAACCAATCCGGCTCCCATCCCAATGACTGTGCTTGCTCTTGGTTGTACTTAATTGCTTTTGAATAGTTCATAATAATCCCTCTTTATTTGATTGATGCTGGTTAAAAATATATATTGCAAGAATAAGGGTAAGAAGCGAGTCCAAACTTACCTTAGGATTTTTTCTTTTCTTGGTTTTAGTATCGTACATAGCCTTTTTCTTGATAGCATCATACATCTTTTTGGGAAAGGTGCGGGCAACTTTGTTATCACTTGTGAAAAAAGCTTTTCCACCTACTAGCACGGAGTTCACACGTGCTGTGCCCCAATTCCATTTGCTTGCTCCTGGTCGATGTCCACCACTAGCCCAAGCAGCAATACCTTTCGAATTTACTTTTTTCAAACCCTTTGCGACTGTGTCAATGTTCTTTTTGGTAGCTGGTACTCCATAGTACTTTAATGCAGCTTTGGCTTTGTCACGAATAGATCCTGTGAATCCTCTTCGTTTGGCTTCAACAGTGTATGAAGAAGGCTTTTTCTTGACTCCTTTATCGGTTTTAAAAGGGCGAAAAACACGATCCAACTCATCTTGAGTTGCAACTCCATCTTCATACATTTCATCGTATTCATCCCTACGACCTTCGATCTCTTTGATACGCTGTTTGCGTTTTTTTCCTTTGAAACCTTTGAGATACCTCGCAGGTATTTTACGACCTTGCGAATCTTCAAAAAGATTCTCTAAGGACTTCTTGGAGTATGATTTCTTATTGCGCTTGTACATTTAATAGCCCATCTCTCTCAAACGATCATACATTTCGTCTTTCAATGATACGTCTTTATGCCAATCCGAGCCATGTTTTTCTCGATACTCATCTCTCAATGCTTTTCTTGCATCATTGAAACCCTCTCCACGAGGGCGTAGTATTCCGTCTTTTCGAGTATGGTCGGAGTTTTTTTTCTTTATGCCACTATTCTTCCATTCGTAGCTTAGGTCTTTCATGATGTATTCCGTTTAAAATTAAAAGGTATAGATGTAACATAAGGGTCGAAATTTATTATGTTACCTTCGTGATCCCAACCGATGTTATATATGCTCCAATCCCTATATATTCCGTCTGCGTAGATATCTCTATCCGACACATAATCTTCGAAATCGTCCATGTCATCAAGCATAGATTGAAGCTGTTGTTTTACTTTCGATGAGCGTAGATTACCCAAAATATTTCTCTCCGAGTATCCTGGATCAAGAGCAAAATTAGATATCGTATCATCTAAAAGTTGTAAATCTTTTGCAGAGTAATGCACATAATCTGATATTTTCAAACCTTTGGGCGGTATGGGATTAGGAAATGCAATATAAAGTGGAGATCTAAACAAAAAAGCAGGTCTATCGTGATCGATAGTTACGCCGAGTAATTCAATGTTGGGGAGGTGTTGAGGTAAATACCTAATCTTAGCGACATAATTCGCCAACCATAATTTAGAGGTTTCTTCTACATCTGTATCGTTCAATAAATAGACAAAGCCATCTAATCCGAGGAAAGCATTGGTATGGGCTCCAGAGCTTATAAAACCAATCATTCGCATCGATCCACTGCCCCAATCGAAATGAACAATTTCTTCATTGGGGTTCATGCGATGTATAGTAGCATTGGCTTTTCGGGCAACATAAGAAAGATTCATGTCGTTTTTACATTCCTATAATTAGTTTATACTTGTGCCTTTGCTTGCCAATCATCAGAATCCTTATCTGTTGTTATTGGACCGCCTGCAGCCCAGGTATAACAACTTCTAGCTGAATGGCATTTGAAATGATGCATCCAACAATAGCCGAGATAACCTTCCGCATCTTCTATTTGTTTTGTAGGTTGATTTGCTGAAATGCAATCCAACATACGGGGGGAGATATCGAAAGCAACACAGTTATAACATCGACTGTTTAATGCAACTTGCGGAGTTGTTTTCCAAAACGCCGCCATATCGATCCAATACTGATTGTCGGAAAGATTAAGTGGGCCATATTTAATCCATGGGCTTTGGATAGCAGCATTTCTGTTTTTTGTATTTAGAGCCAAGTCTTTCGTAGCTTTGGGGCAAGGAAAGCGAGATGCACCCAAAGTGTTTAGACGTTTGGTCTTAAAAAACATGTAAGCCAAAAAAAGTATAAGTATATGTTGTGGGTTCATTCTAACTCCAGTTTTTCTTTTACATAATCCCAATTAAGATAAGCCCAATAGCTTATTCCACCCGTTGCAAGAAGAGTAATCCAAAACACAGGTTTAGCTAGTGGGCCACCTGATATGAAAGACATAAGAGGGTTTTGGTTTGCTCCTTCTAAGTACAAATCAGCTTCAAAGTTTCTACGCCGCACCAAGCCTTCTAGCTGTTTTCCTTTTGATCGAGTAGGTCCATTTCTTATCGCTTCGGCAGCTTGCTTGAACTTCTTTTCATTCGTAAGTTGTAGTGCTTCTTTGAAAGACGAAGAATTGGGACCAACATTGAAGACCATATGAACGAGTGCATCATATTGTTTTTGAGAGATTCTGACTTTAAGATCTCTATCGACATACTTCTCATATTTAGGCAGATCTTCCGAAAGCAAATCCATTACTTCCCTATCCGTCATATCACGACCATCTCGGAAGAACTCGCTGAATCGATCGCACTCGTCTCTTTCCCAGCTTCCAGTGTGGTACACAACATGCCCCACACCAATTGTAGGTGTTCCCACAAGACTCGGATCGTAACAAGAAACGATACCTTTACGTTTTTCGGCACCGATTTTAAGGTCATCATATACTCTACGTATGACACCCTCAAAATCCATTAAGTGTTTTTTACCTTCATCACTCATTCGCATAATATCACCTTATTTTCGACTAAAATACCAAAGAAGGTATGTTTCAATAATAGCGGAGCCTAAGAATCCCATCCTTACAGGATCGTCACTGTTGCTTAAATATTTGTAACCAAGGGACAGCATGATACCTCTACCTAAAAAAGTTCCTAGCAATTTTATAACCCCATCAGGATTACCTTCATAAAAACTTAGTACGGCATTTACAGACGGCGGTTGTTTCTTCATAATGACCTCACAACGTACCATAGCACTCTTTATAATGCCCAACAATGACGAAATATAAAAGAGGTGCTACATATATAGTAAGAGGAGTGAGGATGAGTATATCGCACAAAAACCAAAAGACTAAACCTAATGATGCGTGTTCTCAAATGACCAGCTTGGCTTGGATTGATGTATATGGGGACGTGTTATGGATGCACGGTGATCAGCATTTCAAGTATGCAGAACATATTCTCTCTGAGATGGATCCGAACTTCAGTATCATGAATTACCATTACGGAAACGTTAATAGAGCAATGGTTATAGATTTCCAATGGATTAAGGTGTCAAACTACCTTGATTTTGCAATGATGTACTATGACGAAGATGATCGAGAAGATGATAAATTGCTCAACGATCGGTTATTGACTCTAGCCAAGATTATCGTTGAATGTGTAGTAGCCAATCGAGACGAACCGGAAGCACGTATTGTGAATGTTGTATTTATGGGCGAGTATGAACAAGACAGAAGAAAAACTCTTACACCTTATGAAGCTGTCCTTGAATTCGGTGGAATCGAGTACGGGGAACAGTTAGTCGATTACATGTATGAAAATCTGATGCGATAACGAAAGGAAGAGAAATAAGAAGAAACCCTAGATTAATGCCACTAGACGAAAATTATATCGATTACCTCATGGAAAGAATAGCACTCTTTGTGAAACCAAACAATGCCGAAATAGAGCTGGGGTGCTACATTTAGAGTATGAAATTATAGTTCACCAAAGAGAGAGAGAGAGAGAGATGCGAAATCCGAAAGTTGCAAACGAAAGAATTGTATTAGAAGCCTGGCGTCACGATGGTGGGCCGAAGTACAGAATAGTGAAAGTGATGCAGCGACTTGAAGCAAGGCGTGTTCCAAGCTGGAGTGGCAGAGAGTATCAAAACTATAAAAGATGGGAATTCAAGGAGTACATCGGTGAAGTTCCTTTTATCGAATATCACTCAGACAGTGACAAAATTATCGAATATTTCTTTTCACTTGAGGAAGCGAAGAAGATGATTCAAATTATCGAATCCGATCCAAATTGGGCAAATAAGGTTTGGGATACAACCGATGGAACAAAAGTAAAATATGAATCAAAGTTTGAGCAAATGCTTCGCAAGCTAGAAGATCAAGATCCCAATACATATTGGGATATGTAGTACAAAAATTTCAATATTATTGTAGTAACTCACGAGAAAGAGAAATGAGAAAGAACCCTAGACCTATACCTTTCTTTTATGAGTCAATCTTTGAGTTGGCTGATGATATATATGAGGGCATCTTTTACTACATAAGCATGTTCGAGGGATCTGAATGTGAAGACATCGAATTCAGTGAAAGTTGGCGACGTGAATATCGTCATTGTTTTGAATCATCTGGAAAGCCTATTGCTCAGAGTATAAACGTAATACCCATTGACTATTCACTCACAGATTTATACGGAAACCATTATAATCTGACCTCCTGTTTGATTCACTGGCAATTTGATCTTAGTGGAACTGTGTCGGGTTTGTCTACTCTACAAGAGTTTTTGCAAGGTGCTTCAGTAGTTAAAGATCGAGAATCTGCTCTTTATATGCTTGAGCAAGCCAATGAAATCGAAAGTCAAACTCGTTTGAGAAGAGGTGACCAAGCGCGTATGCAAAAAAAGCGTATAGAAGCTGCACGAATACTAGAAGATGGAGCGTCCCTCAACATACAAGTAAGTCTTATGTTTACTCCTCGCAGACTATTAGAGTACGTTTTGAATAACAGACGGCAGATACTACATAGATTGCAAGAACTATTGGTGCATGAATTGACTCATATAAGAGATGTTCAACTTGTCTTACGCGGTAAGGATTACTATAATTACCCTCACGAAGTAAGAGCTGAGATGCAGAGAATAGCTTTTATGTTATGGAGAGATTTGGTCTGGGAGCAGTCGCTCAGTTGGGAGCAAGATTTTGTACCAAGATTCCAAAATGAAAACATTGACGAGATTTTTTGGAAATACATCAATAGTGATCGAGTTGCTTGGAATCTGTACACGCCTAAGAATCAACATAAAATCCGAAGCATGATTATACAGTGGTTGAACGAGAGTGGATTTCGTATACCCCGTCGCTGAATACCCCGTAAAATTTCAATATTATCGTAGTAACACACGGTCACTTTTGATTTGCGCCAAATTTTATACCCCGTTGCCACGTGACATAAATTGTGTGGAATACCCCCTTCCGTGTATCTGAATGGCCGTTTTTAGCCGTAGTTTCACAAATACAATATTAGTGTAACCTATAGAACGGGTATCCAAAATTCACATACCCCCTTCATGTGACTTTTGTCGAATTAAGTTAAGGAAGGGGTTGTCACATGACAATAAACGGAGGGGTAATGATCTTACTTGTAGATGAACATATAATTAGAGTGCTATTCCGTAGTGATATTCCACGGCAACCGTTATATAATACAATGAGTTGAAGGAGTTGAGCATGGCTAAACGCAAAAATCCTATTTATAAGGGAAGCCGTAAGACAAAAGAAATCGATGGTGTCAATACATATGATGGGGATACTCAATGGTCTCAAGATAGCTATATGCCTATTAAAGGGAGTAGACCTCCTTATTCATATTCCTATGAAAGCACTGCACGTAAAGATAGAAAGGATGGGGCCGGTCGCACTTTGGAAACAACAGAGTTCCAATATACAAATGCTCAAAATGTATCAGTACCTATGGCTAAGATATTACAAGTCTTAGCAAGTGAAATAGCGAAAGCAAATGAAAAGAAAGAGGAAATAGGCTTAGCTCTGGAAGATGACAACTGGAATCCGCAGTTACAAGCCTTTACAAGATTCTTTCGCAGGTTGCAACATGATTTCAACCACCAAGATTTCGGAGCTAAAGCCGATCAAAAGGCTGCTACAAAGATAAAAGCAGCTATAACTGCAAAAGCTATTCTTAAAGTACTTAGAAGTAGATTCAAAGCTTTATACTTAGGTATCCTACAAGATGCTAATGTTCGTGCGACACAAAAACAACAAGTATATGCCGCAGCTTCCGATAGACTCACTGAAGCTTTTCAAAGTAAAACAACTACAAAGCAAGCTGATCTTACTGCAAAGTTGTCTTCTCTATCAAAAGCCTACAACACCTTATCATTTTGGTATGAAGGTAACCCACCGACAGATGCAGAACTTGTGGAATTGAGTGGAGCGATAAAGGAACATAATAAGCGTATTGAGAACTTAAGCAATACTGAGGAAGGCGAACAACTCAAAGAGATGTCCATCAAACAAGAAGTTGACCGTATGATGGAAAAGGTGTCCAATACTAGAGACTATATGAAGTTTGTTGGTGATGTGACAGATCAAAATGCGAAAGACGTTTGGTTAAGAGCTCTACAAGATATGCAAGATGCAAAGTATGCTGATGCTATCGACAAATTAACACAAATAAAGCAACAAACCACAAACAGTAGGGTAAGTGCATTACTTGATGAAGCACAAAAGAGATATGATAGGCAGATAAGAAAAAGGGCATTTCTTGCTCAGAAAGCTGGAAAGGCTTACAGTCGCACAGAGGTAAATCCACATTTGTATAGGCTATACCCGGAAGCTTCTTCTTTACGCATGACATTACTTAAAATGCTTCTTGGTGAAAGTGTACCCGTATATCAACGAGGTGCCAAAGGTAAACTTGAATTCAAACCTTCTGCTTTATTGAGTGGTCGAAGAGTTTTTGCAGGTGATCAAGAAATCTTCTTTCCTCCGGAAGACTTAAGTAGCTTAGACACGAAAATTATCTATAACTTTTTACGTAAACCTCAATCGTCATTAGGTACGACTTATAAGACCTATGCAGGACGAAATAGGAATAGGTTTAACGTTGTTACCAGGGGTGAAACAGTTGGACCCAATAGAACATTGTTTGACATTTATAGTAAAGGTAAGGAAAACCCCACTGCGAAGGATTTCACAAAGTGGTTGATAAAAACGTGGGTGCCAATACTCAAGGAATTTCAGCCAACGAAACAATTCGTGCGGATGATTTCTTCTAAACTTTTGCAAGGAGGTGAGCTGGCTGAGGGTGAATACGATCCATTGCTGGGATCAACTGAAATTGCGACTGAATCAAAACCCTTTGAAGATCAAGATGCCATTGAAACGTCATTCAGTAATCTGCAAACAAAAATGACAGCAATGTTGCCTGAACTTTTTGAAATTATTCTAGATCACAAGCGTAAGATAGTTATGAATGGGGAACTTGGTTGTTTCTACCAAAAAGAGTTTCATGATATCTACGAAGCGGAGCGGAATAAAGCAGAAAATACTGCAGGAAAGATTCTCGATGAGTATTTGGCTTATCAAAAGGCGTCGGGAGAGCTTTCAGAAGATGAAGCACTAAAACAAATGCAATGGTTTGGTACGGGAGACAATCCGCAACTATTACGAAAGGCTTGGAGTTATAAACTGATGACCAAGTATCCGTATCTAAAACAAATTGTAAAATCATCTAGTGAATTTACACGTATATTTATTAAGCAAGAACTCCCCAAAGATGTATCAGAAGGCATCAATATTGAAGAGTATAGCGAGCCTTCCTTTACTCTTGATAAAGGTAGCTTCTTAGCGGCACAAAGAGTCACAGCTGGTGCTGTATCGGATGCCAAAGTAAAACTAGAGCGAGCATACTTCAAATACAGAAAGTATAAAGATTTCATAGAGTTAAAACAAAAGCTCAGAGTTCTTGAGAATAGCTTTGGAGACAGCTTCAAACAACTATTGAAAACACTTCAACCCGATTATGCACCTGTTTTCGACAAACGCCCACCAAAAGGTACAAAGGGAGATGGAGGGGTCATTATCAGAGAGTTTTATAGTAAATCCCCCCAACCTATAAAAAAACTAGGTGATATCCAAGGTGTTCTAGAGAATATGATTAGAGATGCCAAACGACCACCACCAAAGTTTGGGCAAGTAGGCACAGCTGTGCAGGACATGGATAGGCAAGAATACGATGAATACGTTGACTTCTATACGAAGCGTAGGCTTGAGGTCAGAAAAAGATACGAGATAGCGTATAAAAAATATGAAGACTTGAACAGTCGATCACAAAGTATACAAGACTTAAGAGCATCGATAGCGAACTATAATCTTTCTGTTGGCATAGACTATAAAAAATCATACTTGACAGCACTGGAGCAGTTTCAAAAACTCTTAGAGTGGCGTATGGAGCAAAAATCGAGACGCAGTAGTGCATTCTATCCAAAGGTAGGGGAGAACGTAGGGGTCAAAATTGGACCAACACCGACTGCTTTTTTACTTGGTCAAATAATTGAGGTAGATTACATAAGACATGTCGCAAAAATACTACCAGATACGCAGTACGAAGAAAAAAAGAAGTATGAAGACAGAGTTCTACTTGCTCCCTTTTATTTATTGTTAGATGAGAGTCAACTGAAGTCGAGAGGAGAACCCGACTTAGGTTTAGTAGAGAAGTATGAAGCACCGAAAGCATCAGATGAATACTTAATCACGAACCTTGTCAGTGCAAACATGGATGCAGATGTAGGTCAATATCGTGAGTTTATTGTGTCGGACCAATACACGAATGAAACATCGGCCAAGAATAGAAGGATTGGTGTAGAAATCATAGTAAAAGGCCCTTTTGGAACATCTCCGAGAAATCTGGATATAAAAAAGGACGAAGTATTAGTCGCCATACCAAAACTAGGTGTTTTTGACTACAAAGAATTGTACAAAATAAAGGTATCGGATTTAGGACCTCTAATTCTAACAAGAAGCCAAGCTGTAATGTGGCCTCAACTATATAATGCTCCACCGGAGTCATCATCTGTTCAATCTCTTTTTGGTACTGATCTCGAAGAACCTCCAGAATTATCTGTGAAACACAATCCCCATAGATCATCTGACTTCAATTTTGTCACATGGACACTGTGGGGTTCAGTTCTGAATGTTGCTATGACAGATATATTAGTATCAGAAGAGTTCCGCATTGTTGCAGATGCTTTCGAGTATATGTCACAAGTAGCTGCGACAAGTGTTGATGCGTTTAAAAACCAACGTCTTTCCGCTATCAGAGAGAGACGAGAGATGATCGACGAAGCTCGTATGAAACAGCTAACCAAGAACCAAAAAATACGTATTAAGAATCTTGAAGAAGAATTAGATAGTGAAGAAGATAGGATCAGTGCGATGGAATCTTTGAGTGATATCTACGATCCCGACATATTTCGAATTGTGAAGGTAATAGCAGAAGAAGTAAATAGTAAGCTTAATAAGGGTAGCTGGGACAAAATAACGATTGAAGATATAGTCGAGTACCTTTATTATTTGGTCAGCAGTAAATGTATGGATCTTTTTACACGCGAAATCGACACAATAATTTTAGGGGATGAGAAGAGAAAAGCAGTTGCTAAAGTCAAGTACGAAATGAAGCAAAGAATAGCTAAGTATCAAGACGGGATGAATAAACTAAAGCGTTTACGTGAAAACAGAGATAATGCTGAGAAGAGACTAAAACAAGAAAAGTTATCCCCTAACCTTAAAAAACAACTTACAGAAAAAGTCCAAAAGTTGTCTGCCGAGATATCTGCAAACGAGGCAGTAGCCTCTCGACTAAGTAATGATATTAGGAAAAAATTGAAAGAAATAAATATCAACGAAGCTGCGGATAGGTTCTTAAGAGACATACCATTTGATTCAAGAACTATATTTAAATCTTTGTCTGTACAGTGGTGGAAAAACTTCAAAACTCAAAATTGGTCGGGCTTGAGTTGTTATTGGAAGCTTGACTCTAATTGGCGATCGACTAAGAGTAAAAGACAGTATAGGACGAAGTCCGCTAATATACAAAGTCCTATTTGGTCAAATCGGTATGAAGAAGACCTTGTGATGCTTCTTGACAAGAAAACACTTAAGCCGATCATGAATGATGAAACTGGCGAACCAATTTATGTATCAAGATGTGCTGTGTCGGAGAATGATTATATATCAAGAGTAGAATTTAGGAATAACGAAAGTCAAAAGCTTGAGATTCTCCCACTTCCCACCTCATCAATATCTTATAGCCAAGAAACCCGCTCATTTGAAAGCAAAAAGCAACAAGTTTCATATTACGATTATCTTACCCGTCTTTTATATATCAACAGAATAAGTGGTGATGAGTACTCAGACTTTCATATACAACGAAAAGAAAAGGTCATGTATCCTTTCAAAAGAGAGTTTGGCGGTACACAAGGCGAAGGGTTTAGCTCAGAAGAATTAAAAGCCATACAACCGTTCTTTTACTATCCATTAGATATATGGACTGTGATAACAGCGGCTATCCAGATCCGAAAAGCACAAGCATCGAAAAGATCTATTGGAACATCCAGACAAGACAAGTTGACGCAGACTCCAGGTGGTCAGTTAACGGATAAGACAGCGACTCAAAGAAAGGTGCGAAGAAAGCGTGGAATGAAAAAGAGTCAAAGAAATAACCCAAAAGAACGTACAGAGTTAGCTCCTTTTTACACACAATGTGTACAGCCTCTAAAATTAGCAGTTGAACATATCCTTATGAACGATTATTTTAGACTTGTAAATGAGTACAAAAGGAAATAAGTATGACGCCCGAAGTGACCGCTTTTGACACGATAACGCAAATAATGAACGACAAGAATTTCGAAATGATGTACCCCGTAGACGATCTTCACAAACTTCGGGCAGCACTAGTCGAAGTGCACGAAAACGCTATAGAAGTGAATTGCACAAAGGAACAATATAATGATTATGTGGGTGCATGTCGCTTGTTCGGCGTAAAAGCTCATCCACTCAAAAAACTTTCATAAAAATGAACTCATTTTTTCTGATTTCTCCGTGTAGCTTTTGCACACTAATAAAAGGAGAAAAAAATGTCAGAAAAAGTGTCCGCAAAAGTAATCATTGATCGTAAAGATGTTGAAGATACAATTACATACCTAGAGAATATAGCAAAAGATCTCTATCATCTGAATCATGCACTCTTCGACAACGAATATAAAAGTAAACTTGATTGGAACAATGAGCGAGATGTTCGTACTGTTAAGATGACGCTGTTCTTAGCTACTGCTTCGATCAATCGTGAGGTCGCAGAGCTGGAAGAAAAACTAAGAGTAGAGTAATTCGTCTCTAAAGTCACGCAGACTTGAAAGTACATCTGCAAATTCATGTATACCAAATCCTTCCAATTCTCTACGAAACGCATTTTCTTCATCATCGGCTTTATATATACTGAGTATAAACATATCACCAAGTCCACCTGCGGATCTGATTTGTCGAAGGACCGCGTTTCGTGCAGATTCCGACATGCTTTGTAACTTTTTCTCAAAAGCATATGTACTGCTTCTTCGAGGTATCACCTCAATTACAATAGTCCTCTCGATTCCTTTCTGTAAACTCTTCTCAAATTTTCTAGTCCAAGCATCCGACTCGGTCATTCGATCAATCCATGCGTCATGAGATGGGTTTTGTTTCGGCAATCGAGCATATATTCGTGTGTCACTATCGAAGTAGTAAGAAAATCCAAGTACTGATAACGCAACTGGTATATAAGTTCGTAAGAGTTCTATGCCAAAGTTAAGATCTCTTTGTTCTTCTTCGTTTAGCATTTTTACTTACCCTTTCTTGGTTTTGTTTCTAGCTTATCTTCTATGTTGCCCAACATGATCTTGATATACTTCATGTCCCGTTGGAGTTCTATAAGAAGTTCTTTGTTGTTATCTACTTTGCTTTCAAGCTGGCTCGTATCTTGTTTCGCTTCCTTGATATCTTCTTTGATGTACGCAACATCAGCTTGAGTAAGAGTTAGAGAAGTTGACGTACCCCATACCCAACCACCTAAACCGACAATAGCAGCTATTACTACGGGGATAAAGATTTTGAGTACGATACTGTCTAGGGATGCTTGCGAAGGAACAGGGTTTGTCATCTTTCATCCTTTGTATCTTCTGATACTTGAAGTAACGGTTTCTTTACGAATGCCCCTCGGACAAAAGCATCAACAGCTGATTGTCCACCAAGATAAAGCATTTGAACAAACCCCGATACATATACCATAGAGTTTAGCACAGATGCGTCTAGTTCGTATCCAATACCTGTTCCAATCAGAGCTAGCCAAGATATGTTCCAAAGCATAGCTGCAATAAACTTTTTAGACTCCATTGGGCTTTGGTGTGTTTTTACAGAAGCCATTTTATACCACCTTTACTTGTATAGTTCATCAAAGCGTCCACTCATTGCAGCACGTAAGACAATAGGTAGTCCATATGCACCAATCACAAATAAGTTAAAAGCTTGTAGAATTTGTTGATGTTTATCTGCGTATTCTTTTCCGACTTCAGTCTCTAATAATGTATTAGTGGCGAGGTATCCACCAAATGCTGCAACAAGAGATTCTTCAAGCGGGTGTGCATTGTAGTCAACAGCTAAGAGGTCTTTGAGAAACTCAATTGCAAAGTATCCAGTTCCGCCTCCGAAAAAAGCTCCAGCAATTTCAGTGTTTTGTTTTTCTGAAAAAAATTGACGTTGCGAGGAAAGAAGAAATGAGAAAATACCAATTGCTACTTGCAATTTCATGTTGGGTTTATACGCATCGAAGAGAACATCAGACTTTAACTTTGTTTTCTCTATATCAGACAACGAGTCCCAATCAACCAAACTTGCTTGAAGTGAGTTGGGGATTTGAAGTATACGATTTTTGAGGGCCAAGGTTTCCATCAGATTCCCTTTATTGGGTACATTTCGTCAAAGTGATTTGCAATACCAATTCTTTCAATCAAAGGGAATAAGAAGTAACATCCCACTGCACCAATCGCAGATGAACTTGCTAATGTTCCCATTGCATATTTTCGTGGTATAACTCCACCGGCTTTTGCCGCTTCATGAAACAAAAAACCTAGCCCACCTCCACAAGCTGCATATAGCCAACTCGGTCGTACTTCTTCTGATAGCCATGCAATACGTAAATCTATTTGTTCTTCTCGTGTAAACGAATCCCAATCTGCCAATGAATCATGGTATTGGTTTATTAAAGCGTAACCTTGCATTTGTAGCACTCGATATGTAAAAGGTTTAATGAAATGATTGTCATACGCATAATAACAGAGCATAATCATAGTGATCAAGTTGCATTCTACAATAGAGTGCTACAATCAAAGCTTCTTCCTTAATCAGCATGCTTGGAAGCAGTTTCACATATATCCTACCGCATGCAAGGAGAAAAAATCATGGCTTCATCAGCTTCAATTGGGGATCTATTCCTCATTACACTCACAAATGACACTTCAGAACAAACTACAAAGACTATCACACCTGGTCGACCTTTAAAAGTTGAAAGTGTTGAAATCGTAATGCTTGCAGGAACAGGTGGAACATCTACTTTTGCTGTAAGTTCTACTGGCGGTAGTCTTTTTGGCGGTGCAATCGCATCAAAAATCAACAACGTAAACCTTGTTGTTCAAGCTGCACCTCCTACTGGTGGTGGAAGTGGTATCACACTTATCCCAACAGCAAACAATGTTTTGGGTGCTACTGATACTCTTTCTATTACTGTTGCAGGTGCCAATGCTTCCTATATTGCACGTTTCTACTGTTCTGCATCTAGTCCTGCATCACTTACTGTATCTTAATAGCCCATTCAACCTTTTAGGAGTTTATCATGGCAACACAAATTTCAAGTTGTTTTCAAATCGTTACTGACCTCGCAGCAGGCCAAACGACAACTAATCTCGCAACATCTCGAGCTATGCGAGTCGTTTCTATTCATGGAACAGGTGTTGATAACGCCGTTATCACTGTATCCAAAGTCTCTTCGGGAGGCGTAGCTACTCAAATTGGTGTATGTACCATCGAGAATGCAGCCGGTGGTGGTTCCGATACTCTTGACGATCAACCAGCCGTTATGGATGCATTAGCCAATTGTACGCTTGTATCTACCGACACTCTTCGGATCGTCCGTAGTGCCGCTAACTCAACTCGTATTGTTATGACGTGCGTTGCGGATGCAGGTCAAGTCGTAACTGAATCATAGTAACAATCTCATAATCATAATAACAAAAATCTTTTTAGGAGTCTATCATGGCCGCATCAGCCCAAATTTCAAGCACTTTCGATATCTCAGTAACACTTGACAGTGCAGCAACTCATACAGTCACCAATCCCGGACGAGCTTTCCGTATTGTTAAGATCGCAGCTTACAATGCTGGTGGTACACCCAATATCACAGTAACCGATGGAAGTTCCGACGTAGCCGCTACTCAAGCTGCTGCTACAAACGCATGGAAGCTTTTGGCTCTGACCGAAGCAAATTGCGATTTCACTTCTGCTGAAAACATCGTGATTACCAATGCCAACGTTTCTACAACTAAGCTTATTATTACTTGTGTAGCTACAGGTGGTGGTCAAGCAGTCACAATCAGTTAAAGTAGGAGGTCGTAATGGCTCAAACATCAAACATATGTGATGTGTTCGAGATTTATTTTGATACAGACGCAGGTACCGGAACATACCTATTGACAAACCCAGGGCGTAGCTTTAAGGTTTTGTCAGCACGAGCGACCGGTTTAAACACTGCTGCTGTAACATGTAACAAAGGAGCAGGAGGGTCTGCATTTGTCACAGCTACTTCATTAGCTACAGGTGATCTTAACGATTTTCCTTTGACTATTGTTGATGCTCAAGCTTCTTTTACCGCATCTGATAGTATACAGATTATCGTTGCAACCGCAGCGGTCACTCGTATCATCTTCACGTGTGCTCAAACTGCAGGTTTTTCTCTTACAACAACTAAAACAGCATAATAGGAGTACATCATGGCAAATACATCATTTATCAGTTCTTCTTTTATCATAAAAGTCGTACAAGAGTCCGCAGGTGCAGAAGCAATTAATATTGCCAACTCCGGACGTACTTTTGAAGTTCACGAAGTTTATGTACAATGGAAAGACATGGCAGCGAACCCCTCTGATTCCACTCTTCAAGTTGCGAAGATAGAAGCAGATGGAACAGTTTCCAACTTGTTCGCAGCGGCACTAACAGGTAACCGTTTGGCAGTGCCTGTGCATAAGCCAAACGTAGGTACGAGCACTAATGCTTCCTACCGACCTGATACTCCTTCTGCTTTTACAGCGGGTGATAATATACGGGTGACCACAACAAATGCAGCTACAAAAGTAGAAGTTTATTTGTATTGTATTGGTAATCCGTCTCAAGCACTCGTGGTTACGTAATCGAATATGAGTATTGATTTCCCTTGGTCACTTTGGTCAATGCTCGGGCGTCTTTCTGAAATATGAGGGACGCCCACCTTTTATTGAGGAGTTAACATGGATGCAGGCATTAAAGTTGCATTTGGAAGTATGTCGCTTTTTATCAGTTGGATGGGTTTGCGGCTTCTTGCACGAAATCACGTGAACAAAATGCTTCGCACTGAGTACAATAATATGCCTGATGTGCTCGGCCCATTGTTTACATCGGCAGCGAATGGTTTTATCGTTTTAAAATCATCTCCGGAAGCGTCACTGATTGCAATATCATTATTAACAGAAGAACTACTGCCGATGATCGGATTTAATATCCCTACCGAAGAAAACGTAGTCATTTTTATAGCCCAAAAACTATCAGTACCAACCGGGATACCGCAAAAAGCTATTGAGCCCGTCGTAGCTAAGGCACTGAAGTATGGTAAAACAGAAACAGACGAGCAATTTATAAAAGAAGAAATCCAATTGCTTATATCTGGCATACTAAAGCAGAGGTGAATAGGTGATTGAATATATAAGGAGATTACAAATGGAAATCGCAATTGGAATAATATGTTTATTAGTAGGCATTGCTGGTACACTTGGAGTTCAACAAGCGACTGCACCCAAAGCAATCGATAGAACACCTGAAGTACTGGAAGCAGTAAAAAATCTTGAGTCCGAGATAGAAAAAGCAGAAGCTTCTGCAATCGTCTCACTCACAGAAACAGATCTTCTCAAAATACCATGCTCTAAAGAGTATATGGAAGTCAACGGTGAATCTCTCTGTCGTGAGATGTTTTGTCGGATGAATCGTCAAGGACAAGGTGATGGATCTACTGCGAAAGAGTGTGATGCAATATCAAACACAATCAACAGTCAAGCTGCTTTAAAATCTTGTATACAGTATTGGGGCGATGAAACTGTCGGTCGTAGAGGAGTAGATCAGAACTCTAAGTACGTACAGTGCCTTAATGTGTTTGAAAAACGTAAATAACTTGTAGCACCCTATTTCATATTGACTCTTTCGCTTATAAAATTATTTCGTTATTATGTAAAAGAGTTTCAAGGAGCAACTATGCCTATAATTTTTAAGAACCCCGGTCGCAGACGCCGTAATGCTGCTAGAGCCGTAAGAGTAGCACCTAAGAAGTCTACTCGCCGTCTAATGAGAAGCATACATGATCAGTATCTCATGATGAAAAAGCATGGCCACTGGTCTGGTAATTATTTGGATTTTTTGCAAAAGATTGTAAATGATTTGCCTGCCGAAGAGCAGATTATTGTAGAGAAAAAGATCAATGAGTTACAAAGAAAACGAAATCCAATGCTTGAGATGGACTTTGAAGAAGAAATTGATGATTTACCTATATTAAGGAGAAATGGTATGCGAAAAAGAAAAAATGTAGCGAAGAAACGTAGAAATGGAATGAAGCGACGTAGGAATATGTCTGAGAACGTAGAGATGAGAGCTTTAAGAGCCAAGTTTCGTGCGGAATATGGTGATAAGTGGGCGGAAGACGAAGATGTTTATCTCGACTACCTTGTTGAGAAAAAACAAGCTCGTGGATCAAAGCAATCTGCCGCAGAAATCAAGCGTATTGCAATCGAAAAGCGTGTAAGCGAACGCAATCGATTCACAAAGTAATAAATGTCTGAGTCTGCTAATTGGTCAAAATTAACATCTGATACTCTTTCGTTACTTAAATCAACGAAAGGGCTACGCGAAGCTATGCGTCAAAAAAATATTCCTGCAATAAAGGAATATGGTCAGCAAGCATCTCTTTGGATGGCGAAATTACTGTCGGCATTACCTATTGCACAACAAAAAGAGAGTAACCTATATTTATATAGACAAGCTCTTTCTGCAATATTTGATGCTCAACAAATGACTGATTTAGCGGATAAAGAAACACGTGTTGGTGTCAAACTTAACCGCAACCTTACTACGCCTAAACATGTAGCGGCTGCACTGGGTGGCATACTTAATGGTGTTGATTTAGGCTCGGTTGATCCTGCTACTGAATCTGATTGGTTTCAGCCTGTTCGATTATCAGGAGCTGTTTTGGGTGGACCTATATTGCTCTATGCAGGCACAAAACTAGACAATCAGTTTTTGGGTCATGCTGTTAGTGGTATAGGTGTAGTCCTTGCGGCCATATCACTCTGGACATGGAATTCCCGTAGAAGGCAATTAAAGGTATCAACATGAATGAGTGGCAACAATCATTACTTACACTACTCGGATCACTACGTGCTTTGAAGTGGATCTCTTGGAATAGTCATTGGCAAGTAAAAGGTGGGCCGTTTTACGGTGATCACTTAATGTTGGAGCGTATATACGAGGGAAAGCTGGACGAACAGATAGATACTCTCGCTGAAAAAATAGTATGCCTCTTTGGATCTGAAATTATAGATTCTCCGATATTGCTTCAAAGTTTTACTAGTTCAATAGAATCTTGTAAAAGTATAGGTTCTTGCCCCATTAGAAGAACATTGCGATGTTTACAACTTCTACAGGGCAAGCTTAATCAAACCTATTCAATAGGATCGTCCTCCAAACAAATTACTCTTGGTATGGATGATTACATAATGGCAACTGCGAATGAGCAGGAAACATTTATTTATCTATTACAGCAAAAGCTACGATGAAAACTCGAAAGATCTTTGACAAAGCTATGGCTGAGGCAATCTCTTTTTGGGGACCTCTAAATGTGCTTTTTATGGTTGGTTGGTCTAGTGATTTTCCAAACGATAGAAATTATGCCTACTGTTCGCACATAGAACCTCATACGTGTTTAATAGTTGTAGCACCAAAAATGAATTTAGCTAATGACAGTCGTATAAAAGCTGTGATAAGACATGAAATAGGACATGCTATTGATTTTTTGCGTAGCGAAGATGAAATAGACTCTAAACTCTTGGAACGGGGATTAACTCCAATCCATACACCCGAACGGAGAGCCGATCAAATTGCAGAACTTACATACGAAGATCCAATCTTTTATGATAGTGATACGATTCAATCTCTTTCCTGGGGCGTACGGCCCCGCCCAATAAATCTAGGTCTCTAACTTAACGAGGAATAAAATGCAAGACTTACTATATAAATACCCCACTGCAACAACATTGTTAGCTTTAGTTGGAGCTTACAGTGTATACAAAATGTACATGGATCCCAAGCCAGCAATGAGCGGAATTCGTTTGAACGGACTCCACTTGAACGGTGCACACATGAACGGTATCCACCTTAATGGAATCCACAAAGCTGGACTTCACTTGAATGGATCTCACTACGGTGCTCTTGCTCTTAATGGCCTTGCTCGCCAATAAGACAAGTGGGTGCATTACTTGAACACTTGCAAGAATCAGGACTGTCAAAACGTACACAATCCGAATATCAACGGATAGCTGAACGTATTGGCAGAAGAGATCCTATTAAGTGGTTAAGAGAGCAATTCGCTGAACCCCGCCCAATTGGAACAATATTACCCATGCGGGCGGCGGTCAAGCGTTTTCTAATTGCCAAAAAAGGTCTTACATCAGAAGAGGCAGAAGATATACTTCCAAAGACCAAAGGTGTTCCTTGTAAGCTACGAGATGCTTTGGGAGAGGAACAGCTCGATCTCTACTATGAAGAGGTCAAAAAGGTACATGAACCTGTGCGTACGATTCTTTTACTATTACCCATTACAGGAATGCGTATCGCCGAAATCACACAACTTGAAGTAGAACACTATCGCAAGTATCAAGGTGTCAAGGGTTTCCTCTTTCGAGGAAAGCGAAACAAACAACGGTTTATACCTTGCACACAAAAGGCACGAGACATTGTCGATACCTGGATAGATACACGAGATTATGAAAGCAAGTGGATGTTTCGTGGTAATAGTGGAAATCCGCTGACTACCGCAGCAGTCCGCAAGGTCACTCGCAAGATCGCAAAAGCGAATGAAGAGCTGGGAGAGTTGTCTCCCCACGTTCTTCGTCATACCTTTGCAACCAATGCACTCCGAAAAGGAATGGATCTCAAAACTCTACAAACTTTACTTGGGCATGCCAACATTGAAACAACTGCCCGTTATCTCCACCCTGATGCACAAATGCTATTTGATGCACTTAAACAATTAGAGGATTAAAATGAGAAGAAGGAGAAATACAGACAACCAGGAAATGATCGCAAGACTTGTACAAATGACGTATACAGAGCTGGGAAAAGCTTATAGCAATTTTGGTCAATTATCTCGTCTCTTGGGAGACATGGAATCTTATTTCCCACAAGAGGCCATTGCTAACCCAAATGCATTACTAGAGCAAGAAAATTGGAACTATGTGCATACAATGGACGCAGTACTAGATGAAATACTAAACCTAAATCGAGAAGGTATTTGTGACTTGCAACAACTAAAAAAACTAAGTAAAGCACTTCGTAGCAACCTTAGACAGATGCGAGGTTTAGAAGATGACTACTACGATGACGAATACTAACGAGGACTAAAAATGCGAAGAAGAAACCCACATTCTCAACTTACACCGATCGTACAAAAACTTGAACTCATTAATGAGTTTTTGTGGAATTACCAACAAAGATATGCACAAGTTACGACTAAAATGCAAAGATTGCAATCAGATCCTATACTAAATGCGAACGCTATAAAAGCTATATATAGAGATTTGAAAGCTTTAAGCGAAATGGCGGATGGGTTGAAATGTTATGCCTATTCAGCGGAGAATGATGCGTATCAAATTGAAAAAGGTATGCGAATAAAGAACCCTGCTTACGAAATCGAAGATGACTACTACGATGACGAATACTAGGATTTGATGTGAAAGAGCGGTTTTTACCAATACCTCTATACGCAAACGAGCCTGTTCATGAGATAGTGCTTGGAGCAGGCGTACGTATATTGTTTGCAAGTGTTGGGTATGGTTTATCTGCAAAAATAATGGGCAAAGACTTTAGAAAGTATGCAACCTACGGAGCTGTGTTAGGTGTGTTATCAAACATCGCAATTATCTCATATACAAAATACCGTATGCGAGATCCCAATGGCTGAAATACAAAAGTTCCAATTTAACAATATGTATGATGCCGGTTATGAGTTGCCTACTTTTCTTATTGATAACTACTTGTCTCACAACCAGCTTATACGATTGTTCTCTCTTAAAGATTATTCGTCTATTACACATGATTTGTACTACCACATTGGTAAGTTTTTTAAGAAAAGGTATTTAGCAGAAAAAAGTGAGCTTCGGAAACTAGCTGGCAAGCTATGGCCTCTGGAGATTGGGGATGTAGAAACTGATCCTTTTTGGAAGGAGTCCAACAAAGAAACTCGGACTGCACTTCGTACACAGTACCAAAAGATGCGTGACATAAAAAAGGAATGGCAAAATGTCTTTCGCTTGATAAGAGGAGACTCAAAAGAGGCTACGATGTTCAGACAAGGTGTTTCATCTTTTGTGCGTACAATGATTCGTGGTGATTATATTTATTCGGGATTAGAGAGAAGCCCAACACCTAACGTTGAGGATCAATTCAAAGAATATATGAAAAGTAGGAACGCAACATCATGACAAATACAGCACTTATAGGTGATTCACATTCAGTAACACACTTCAAATTCTTGCAACCCTATTTAGAAGAGAACGGGTTTAACATCGCATATTATAAACCAAAGTCAGGTTGGAGTGCGAGAGCTTTTATAACGAGAGATGATGTAAATATAAGAGATATGCCACAAGGAATAACTACTGCTGTTATTGCTTTGGGTGGTAATAATGCTGAACTAGATGACCAAAAATACTTTGCTCGTTTGGATACTTTTATCGCCCGACTAAAAGAGAGCGGTGTAAAACGAATTGTTTGGCTTGGACCTATGGTCACTGATGCCACTATTGATCCCAATACTGCCAAAAGGCATGATTATACTCGTGATGCTCAAGCGAGATACTTTGCCAACAAACCTTACGTATGGATTGACATGTATCCCCACTCAAGTGAAGGACACTATGATGATGGTATACATTTTCGAAGCTCACAATATGAACACATGATTGAGCAGACACGTAAGCAAATTAAAAATGGAATATCTTTGCCCATCTGGCTTATAAAACCTCGATACTATTGGATACCGTTACTTATGATAGCTGGTATAAGTGGTATGAGTTATATTGGATATAAGTATTATAAAGGTGACGAATCATGGAGATACCCACAAATATCATAAACCGATATAAAAAAGTTTGTGCCTTAGCAGAAAGAGGACAAACGAATGAAGCGGCAAATGCAAAAACGATCAAAGAAAACATGGAGAAAAAACATCCTGGTATAAAAATAGAAGCTTTTCCTTCTACTAAAAACGAATCTATTTTCGAAGATTTTCGTTCTACGAATGAGAACAATATTTGGGACAGTTTTACGGAAAAAGCTTCAGACTTCTTCTCAAAAGTAAAAGACTTTACATATAGTGCAATCGGTATTCAAGCTGCAAAAAACCTTGTTAACGAAGGTCGATTTACAGTGAGAGATAATAGGTCTTCAGTATCTATATCTTTTCGACTAGGCGATGACCTACTACATCGAATCATAGGTCTTACCGAAGAAGAAAAGTTTGCTTTTCTGGAAGAAGCTGCACAACAATTTGCAGACCAGCTTTCTGTCTATGTTTATGACGATGATGAAGATTCAGGCTTCTAAGCTTTTCTCCGTTTACGGTTTGAAGTAGACTTATACATGCGAGCCCTTTTGGGTTTCGACCTTCCTCTTTTTACGCGTTCTCCTACTACTATTCTGATTTCCTTACTGACAGAGAATGTCGAGAAACTTTGTTTTCTAAACTCTTTTGCATGCCTGATGACAGCTCTTTTTATCGGCCCTTCTTTACGGATGGTTTTGATAATGTAGCCATTCATTTCACCCCAAGATTTAATGGAATTCTTGTTCCACCGATTACCTGCGAAAATAATTTGTAGAGTCTTGTTGGGTTTGGGTAGAGCCGGAAGTGCTTTACCTGCACCTAGACCTGTGACGCTACCTTCGTGGTATGGAGCTTGTGCATTCTTTGACCAACTGTTTATGATCGATAGAACAGTTTCTTCTGGAGTTGCTTCGATATCTTCAAGACCAATGTGTTTATCCATGAGAGCTCTTTTTCGATCAATGATACGAGCAATCCGATCGTCAATCGTATCAACTGCATGTAGTGCCCAAATCTTTGTTGGAAACTTTTGCCCAATACGTCTGATACGATCTTCGGCTTGATCTTCTTCTGCTGAAGTCCAAAAACGTTCGCAGAACAAAAGATTTCGAGCTCTCGTAAGCGTAATACCAGTTGACGCTGCTTTCGATCCTATGAAAATAGGTACCTTACCGTCTTGAAAAGACTCCACAACCGCTTGTCTCTTTTTTCTCGGCGTGGAACCATCTAATATCACATGACGTAAACGCTGTTTCGTGAGAGATTCGCTCATTCTTTTTATGACATCTTGATGTTCGGCGAAAATGACAACTGGCTCACCAATACGAACTGCCCTGGCAGCCCAATCTACCGCAGCATTGGTTTTGGCTTTACCTACAATTCTACGCAGATAGCCAACTTTCACCAAAGCCTCAGCTGCAAGTGCTCTTCGATGTGCAGCATCAGCCTCCTTGTCTTCAAATTTAAGGTGAAGCTGTTCTTCGAGCCATGCCGAAAACTCTGCTTGTGCTCGGTCGTAATCCTTCCTAAACTTCGTAGGTAATTCAATGGGTAATAAAGCTCGTTGTTTTTGAGGTATTTCTGGGCAAACTTCCTCAATTAATCTCCGTATGATAAGTGGATCACCATTTGGAAATAGCTCTTTGATATTCTTGAACTCATCTGCATTATTTACAAGAGGTGTACCCGTAAGCATCATGCGATGTTTCGTTCGTAATGCTAGGCCGTATAAAACTTGAGAACGTGTAGCTTCTGCATTTTTTGCATAATGTGCTTCGTCTGCAACCAAAAGTTGGGGGCGTATGCGAAGTAAATCACGAGCACGATCAACAATCAGTGCCCAAGATATAATATAGATATCTCTTCTAGTTTTTGGTAGTGGTGTCGATCGGTCTTTGATAATATGAACTTTGATACCTCGAAGCCATTTTTTGGCTTCCTTTTTCCAGTTGTCAACAACAGAACTAGGGCATACAATAATTGTAGGCGTAAGTTTTTCTTTGTCTATTGCTAGACAAGCAAGAGTTTCAATTGTCTTACCTGTTCCCGGTGCATTGGCGTTTAACGCATTGTAATCCGCCTCTCTCATTTGGAGGACGTCTTCTTTTTGAAAATCTTTTAATATTAAAGCTTTAGCCATAGCACTCAAATTCCATTTAATAGTAGCATATTGTTCGGTTGTAAGTAATTATATTCACATAGTCACAGAGATACCAATGGCAAAATCACGAAAATATAAAAGAAGAGGCAGAAAGCATGCTGATAGTTCCTATAGAAAAGGAACAAGCAAGACTTATACTGATGATAAGTTTTCAGAGAAAAAAAGTAGAAAGGTAACAGACAGCCAAACAACTGAAGGCGTCGATCGTGTTGTTGGACCATATCATCCTCTAGATACATTGATGATGACAAAAAGAGGAAAAAGAATACACCTTATTGATGGTAACATAAACAAGACAAGTAAGGAAGATCCTTCGAGGGGTGTAAAAGATTATTTAGAAGACTCCTCTAAATGGCATCTACTCTCGGCTCTATGCGGAGCTGGAAGACCAAATAAAGAATTCCCAAGAGGATCTTCCATTCCACTGCGAGAAAAGCTTTCAGATAACTTGGATCAAGGTGCAAAATTACAAATAGAAGCGGACGGTGTGCAGATGACATGCTACCGATGCCTCAAACTAGATTATATGCGAGACATGTCAAACCTAAAAAGAGTAGATGGCTCAAAAATTGATGTAATAACTCGTGATTTCTTTCCTACACATGAAGGCAACCGATCAAAACACGTAATGGTTCCGGCTGGACGTAGAGGTGTATTTGGAGCCAACGCAGGTGACGAAGATCGGGAAGAGAAAATCTGGGGTGCTATTGAGATTGATGACGAGAATGATACTATAAGCAACTATGATGAATATTTCGCAGAAAGTCGATGGACTCCCGGTATCGAAGAAAAGCGTACACAACCATCGTCACTTGTTTTCATTGGAAATAGAACACCACAACAAATAAAAGAGTTGTTAAAAGTAACAAGTAAACGAGAATCGTTCGGACAATTGATACAAGAAACCTTAGGATCAGAGATTTATGATGGGTTGTACCCACAAGGAAGCTCTGTGGACAACGATATCGCTTGGGACAAGTTAGTCTCTTTGTCGATGCTTCGTCAGGATATTGCTTCTCGTAATTATCAACGTGCAACGAAAAGAGGGAAGTTTTCAAGAAAAGATAATCCACTCATTGGCTTGAGCTCTAATTTGTTGGATGGTATAGAAATGTTTTTAAGGAGTGATCATGTTAAGAGTAGGCGATAGAGTAAGAGAAGAAGGTAGAGGTTTTGGTACTATCAAGGCTATACATACAAAAGGTACTGCTGATGTGCTTTTTGATGGTGCAGAATACGCAATACGAAGACAAGAACACCAGCTTCAAAGGGTACGGCCTAATCCATACCGAAGAAACGGAGAAGTAGTCGGATTCAGACGTAAAAAAGGACTGTCTAAAAGAGCAAGAGCCGCACTACCTAATGATGATTTTTGTATATTGTCCACGACAAGATCAGGAAAAAAGAAGAGATCATTTCCTGTAAATGACTTTTACCATGGACGCCTTGCACTCATTTATGCAATGTGGCCAAACAATGCACGTAATCGTGAGAAAGTAAAAGAGTGTGTTTTTGCTCGGTATCCAGCTCTTATTGATTGGTGGAACAGTACAGATTTTGTTGATGAAAATCCAAACCAATACTATGAAAAAACAGAATACCGTCGTGTTGCAAATCCTCATCATCCTATGCATATACATTGGAAAGACGTTAACGGTGGTCCATATCGTAACATGCATCATATGCGTTTAAATCCACGACATTACGAAGAAGATTTGTTTGAAGATGATAGCTCTGAAGAGTTATATTCTGATGAAGACTCTTTTGATGAGTCTTCATCTGATGATGATTATTACTAGGAGTGACCATGACCGTAAAAGTTGAAACTTACAACCCAAAAACAGAACAATTCCATGCACAAGTACAAGGTATCTACGAGTCATTAGTGAAACGTCACTTGGGTTTACCTTCAACTGCGAAGTTTAAGGTTCGTAATAAAAGATTAGACATCAAAAACGACTTGCCTCAGTATGTTGTCAACGATCTTGTTTCAAATGCTTTTGCGATTGCGACCAAAGTCGGTCAAAAACATGGGTATCTCAAAAAAGGAACGAACGAGCCGACATTACACGGCAAAGCTAAAGCTGCACGTAGAGTTGGTTACGACTACGACAAAATCGTAGTAGGGCTTAAAATGGAAGGTTTAGACCATGGAACAATTATGTATGTTTTGGGTGCTCTACCAGATGCACCTAAAGACTATAATTGGCAAAATATACTAGATTACGAAATGACTCTCGCTCTGCGAAGAAAAAACCAATTCTATCGGATTCTAAAAATCAAGAAAGGAAAGAAGTGGGTATACTTCATTATGCCTAATGGTGTGGAATACGGAAGCCTCAAAGAAGCAAAGGAAGGTATACAAGATATGCAACACAAGAAGAAACAACCCCGACAAAAAAGAGTTGCTAATCCTAGCAGTAAGACAAGACGTCCAAAGCAAAGCTCGAAGCTTAAGGGAACAGTAGTTGTCTGTTATGAAACACGTAGGTGTAATCTTTCTGAGTCTCAACTTAAGAAGATGAAGTCTCTTAAAAATCTTTATAAACACACGGACACACTTGTCGGTCGTGCAGAAGATTTTAGTGAAGCACGTGCCCATCTGAATGCAGCTGTTGGTCGGAATATGTGCAAGTACTGCATCATTTTCGTTCACACCATATCAGGTAAGTTGCTAATTGCGGATGCAAATACTGGAGCTATGAAAAGCATAGAAGATTTACAGACTGAACTACGTGAGCAATCCGCTCCGAGGGGGTACCTTTGACAAAAAGAAAAACCCATCAAAACATTTTGTGGATAAAGCACGTTATGCAAAGGGGCTTCGTAGTGCCCAGCTGAAGTGGGCGAAAAGTGTACGAAGACCGATGAAATCGAATGCATGGAAACGGATAAACCAAGTACGCAATGTAAGAAATAGTGAAATCCGAGTTCAAGGCTATATCGCCACCCAAGCATTGTATCTGCCTGAGTTCTTGGATCAAGATGGTAATCCATACCCACTATTTCGTGATGCACCCATAGCGGTTTACTCTACATTGCGGTTACGTAGTGCCGCAATGGATTTCTATAACTTTTATGATGGTACACAATACCCAAACTATGATGATCCAAAGTTTGAAGACATCTTGGAATACAACACCGAGTTGTCTGGTGAAAGAGGATCAGCTTTTAAAGACATGCAAGATATAGAGACTACAAGAGGCAACATAGTACGAAAACAAGTTAATATGAAAGGTTTTGGGGGTGCAAACGCTCTGATTACTATGGATGCTGATATCGGATTGGATAAAAGTGATCCAATGATAAGTGAACCCATCGGTAATACCTTGATATACTCTGGATTCAATACACATGCTATCTACGAAGTGGTACGATCCCTCCAAAATCAATATGCAATATACTACGATAGCTTGGAAGATGTATTACGTACCCGTACTTTTGATGATCTTGATATACCTCGCTTTAAGCCTATCTACCCTAAGTTTCAAATCGAAGGCGTAGACTATGATGCTCTTGATTATAAGCTACATATCAACACTTTGGTCAAATCAACGCTTATGGTATTCCGATTTTCATTGGGAGAGAATCAGACGGTACAGAATTACATTGATAACGAAGATTCATTCAATGCACGAAGAACACAAATTGTTTGGGGTTGGAACGAAGCTGAAGCACAGGAAATGGAGAAAATACAAAATCTAGCAACAAGACTAGCCGGAACTGTTGGTGGTAAAACACTTAACATTGATCTATCTGCCAGCTTAGAAAGTCCTTTTGCCGTAGAGAGATTGGCACGACAACGTAAAGAAAGAGCGTCACCAGAGATAACAGTATGGGGAGATTTTGATCCAAATGTTAGCGTATCAGATAGAGCTATGGCTATTTCTCTTGATCAGTCTAACCAACGCGAGGTAAAAAACCTTTGTGGTTTTTTCTTAGGGCTAAGACGCAATTCAAAATTGAGAACACTGATATTAGGAGACAAGCCTCAGAAAGGCTTATCGCAGAAGGAGAGAGTTGGTCGTACTAATATAGTTACCGCCGTACTTAGTAAAATTGAAGAGATAAAAGAGGACTTGGAAGGGGGCCTAAGCACGTTCTTTGAAAAGGGAAATGATCGTATTTATAGTAAACGCTATAAGAGCTATGCGAATGTTAAATCCTTTACTGTGAATAAAAGCGATTTTACAACAGTTGATTTTGACGATGAGGTTTTGGAACCAATGTCGCCACTAAAAAACTATACAGGAGATGAAGACCAAATAAGAGAGGAAGTCCAACTTGAAATTGATGGTCTGGCTAAACAAGCCGCACTTACAAGCGTATATGATGATCTGAATGATAGGCAACGTCAGATAGCATGGGGTTTCTTTTTACATTTTGAACGAATATTTGGATTGGAGTTTTTCAAATGGCTTGAGATACTTGGATATAACGATCGGTATTTCGGATTTCGTCTTTATGCCCGTAAACCAGCTAAAGGCATACAAGATGACTTGGTTACATTGTGTCAAAAACTTAACTATGTACTTAAAGAGCAGCCACGAGAGCGGAAACTTGCTGAGCAAAACCAAAAAAATCAAAAGGCCAAAGCTGAAATATATAAGGAGTTGCGAACGAATCTTACTGGTATTCTCTTGAGTTTTGCAGGCATGAAATTTTTCAAGGAAAAAATTGTAAACTACATTACAGCTTTATACTTCAAGAATCAAAATTACAACACGAAGACGAATAGCTGGAAAAGTATCAAGCTACTTACAAAAGATTACGGACTTCCGATCAACGTTGACTATACTCCCACATCAAGCACACAAGCGACAGGTGCTATCTTTTTTGCAACTACAAAAGCACAAATAGAGAACAGTCTAGAGTATTTAGATAAGTATGGTCAATCTGCTATTGGGAAATGCACTTACGAACAATTGGTGGATTTTTTAAAGACAAACCGAGATGCTAGTCTTTTAGATTTGGTAAGTGAATGCACCAATACAAAAGCTCAGTTAGGGGAATATCGTCAAATAGCAGTCAAGAATTTTCTCATAGAGAGCATAAAACAATATGGAGATGACGATGCATTTGTATTTACGTTGTACCATATAGTAAAAATATTCCAAGATGTTTGCGGTGAGCTGGAAGTAATTCCGAAGAGCTTTATGAAAGAGGGAGGAGAGATCTTTCCTAAAATAACTACACCGGATATATATCGGCAAGGAATCGAACCACTTACTCCACAAGAATTAGATGAGCTAAATAAACTGACTACTCAATCACAAAGAGTGAGAGCTGCTTTCTTAGAGATCAAAACAGATACAGAACAAAAACGTAAGCTAAAGGAGAATCTTCTCAAAATCAATGAAAAATTAAAGCCTATACAGAATAGAGATGGTGTCGCAGCATTCTTTGGCAGCTTTAGAGATTTCTTTCAATTAAATCTTCGGAGTATGGTAGACCCACTTATGCTCGAACTTACAGATGAAGATGGCAAAAATCTTGTAGATGTAGCTCATCAAAAAGTACAAGATGGGTACAAATGGTTAAATCAAGACAAAGTCAAAACTGTCGCATGGTTTATTAACAGCTTCAATGTTAACGAAGATTTTGAGGATGAACAACTGAAGTTTGCCATAGCGAACTTAATCGGAAGAAAGCGAGGTAGTAATACAACCTACGTTAGTCTTTTCGAAAGTCAGCTTGATAGTAGTTTCGATGAAGATAATGCCGAGATATATGGCGGAACATGGGTATTTGATCAAGAAGACGGTAGAATACTGTACAAACTTTCCTCCGAAGCAAAACGTAACATCAAAAACTTTTGTATGGATGCATCGAAATATGACGACAATATGATGTTTGATAATTGGGCTGGATTGTCTTTGATTGTCAACGTAAATAAGTCCTACATTAACATCGATAAGGAACAACCACTCCAAACCTTATACAACTTATTGGATGGAGCACAGACAGATAACGAAATACCTGGTTATCAGATTAAGAAGATGTTCAAAGAAGATGTTCAGAGATCCAAAGATCAGAGCCAAACTTTCAATGAATACTTCTACACTAAATTCTACGATGCCGATAAAGCTCCGCAATTAGAAAAGCTTCTCTATTCCTTGTATATCAATGCGATTCAAAAGTATCTAAACACCATCAGAATCAACTCTCTCGGTGAAAAGAAAAAAGCGGTAGGTGCAATTTCATCCGCTAATATTAACGGGATCGACAAAGTTTTGGAATCTATTAATCAAGCAATATCAGAAGAACCGGCAGATTTTTTGCCGTTCCCTCTGCGTGTTAATTTTAAGTACACCTAAAATGGAGAGCCCATATCAGGACTACGACTGCTCCACTCGTTTCCTACATCCCAAGCGGGTTCTGTGCAAAACTTTTTATATACACCGTCCAGTTTACTCTTATCGTCGTCGGTCAGCCCATATTCATCTGCTTTCTCTAGAATAAGCTGAATGTGATGACAAAACAATTTTCCATATTCAGCTAGGGTAGCGTTGTTCGGTATTTTATTATAAACGCCTAGCATTAGCAATAATTCAGTTTTTACCCAGGGTGTCATATCGTCTCGCGGAGTTTGTGTTTGTTGTTGGGGTTGTCTTTTCGGTCTTTTCGGTCTAGATTGCTGACTCAAAATAGGATTTAATCGAGCACCTTGAGTTTTCTTCCACATCTGGGGGATGCTGTTTTGGAATGTTTCTAGCGTACCAGCATTTACTATATCCGTAAACATTTGACTGATAGGGTTGTTATTAGGAGCTACTGATATACCTTTCCACTCGTTGGTAATAGCTTTTTCAAATGCTCCGTAATAGCCCTGTTGGAAAAGCCTTTGTATACCGTATGCATAAGCTTTTATGTATATAAGATCAGCCAATCCCAGATTTCTGCTTATGATACTATCGTCCTTAATAAACGGTATCGGTTTTATATTTTCCTTCTTAATACCGAGTATAGAAACCATGTAGTTTTCAATTGCTTTGGGAACCCATAGACTTAATGCAGATGCAAGTTGTGGGTTTTTATCATCTAAAGATTCATAAGCAGTAGGAAATCCTATTGCCGAAAAGAAAACAGACTTTTGTATCTGCTCCATTTTATCTACGTTGTCTTGCCCACCGTATAGATTCAAAAAAGATATAGTATTATTACCAACTTTTATCGTGGCTTCACGATCTACATATACATCGCTTTTCTTTTTAGCTAATTCAGTCTTTCCAATAATTGCAAATGACAAAGAAGCTAGGACAAACTTGATGTAGTCTACGTCCGTACTTGAATCAATCGTAAAGGATGCACCTTTGTAGTCAGAAAGCATTTTCAAGAGCTTACTACCAATATTGAATTTTTTAGGCTCTTTGGCTTTGATGAGACTCTTGTAAAGATCTGAGACTGGTTTCTTTAGTCGTACTATGGGCACAGTTGTAGCACCGCTATCAGTAAAACCCCAATCATCAATTTGAAGGGTATCTACTATGTATTTACCAAAATCGTCTTTGTTGTAGCCTTTTAAGTCCAAATCAGCTACAGCAGCTTTGCATTTTTTTACAGCATCATTCCCATTTTTTGAGTTTGCGAGTATATCTGCAAGTGTTGGAAAATCATCCTCTGGTTTTACATTTCTTCTATATTGATAACGACCATGTCTCATCGTCTTCTCCTTGGATTGGGCACGATGTCATAGTCTTCTTCAAAAACTTCATCGAAAGGATTTCGTAGGAAATTCATAAAATCAGCTTCTTTGTTGTTTGGATTTTTTCTCTTCTTCGTATTCCTACTCTTTTTGGTCTCATCTTTGGCTTTTGCTTCCCTTTCAAACGTCTCATAGAGGTAGTCGTGGTCTTTCCTATCCTTCTCAGCTTCTTTAAGCCTTCTGAGCATGAATATGGCTTGATTTTCAGCAGTATAAAACTTCTTTGTTTTACTACCGAAGCGAACAGCATACACAGTACGTCCGAGCGATTTGTCAAACGTAGGTGGTAAAGCTTTATACCTACCAACTTCAGTTGGTAACTTCCGTAAAGCCGCAACGGACTTCTTACTTTTTTTGTATCGAGAGAATGCCCTCCCAGCGTTTCTTCTTTTCATATGAAATCCTATGGCCCGTATGCACCGAGAATAATATCAAACGTAGCATCTTGCCCTGCCACACCAGTAACTTGTAATCTAATCGCGGTACATGGAAACGTAAAGGACAAAATTAAAGGGGTGTTCAAAGCTGGTAATACGATGGAATTAGATAAAGGTAAGAAATCAAGACTTGGTGTAGTTGCACCACCCGCAACGTTCGTGCTTCTTCTTACTGCAAATTGAGGTACAACGGTGCACGGATTAGTACCCGTCTTTTGTCTTATGTAAAAACTAAGATTTGGGAGTTGGTTCGTAAATAATGAATCAGTGGTAACAGTTGCACCATTAAGTCCTGTAGCATCTACTAGCTTATTCGCAACACCGGGTACGACTGTGTCACTACCCACCGCTGATTGTGTAACTAATGGCATATTGTACTCCTTTAGTAATAGGCCGCTTCGATAATGTAACGTGGTAATGGAGGTACCGTCACGTCATCTCTGCGGTAAAATGTTAGCTCAAGTTGCCAAAACCTTACGGGACCACGCTCTCCTGTAGGAGTGAAAGCAAGAATCGCACTATTTGTGTTTGTCTCTAAAGCAAATGTTGCATCATTATTTGCAAAAACGGGAGCGGCTTTGCCTGGGTCAGATATATGAGCATTTTCTGCTGAGAACACAACAATACCTGTACGAGACGTAGTGCTTGAAGCAAGACCTGTAACTTGTACAACGAGGTGTCCGCCAATACCGTTCCAAATGGGAACAGCATTTTTGGCGTTGTCTCTACGACCTTGTGTCACTTGCGAATAGCCACTATTAGATCTACCACCTGTATAAGATGCGGTGCTTATCGTTCCTGTAGTAGCAAAACCACCCGCTGACATGCTTCGCAACTCGGGACGTAAATCGTAGATTGGGCTTTTCCATATAGCCTTTTGATTATAACCCGTGTCAGTAGTTGCAACCCAATTTAATGGACTCTCCGCACCGAACCAACAGCCAACAGGTATGTTAGTAGGTTCTGGTAATGGCAGAGTCGCACCGGGGTTTCTATACTGCCCCGACGGATCCCAACTCCTACGTTCAGGAAAAGGTAGTTTATAGGACATACTATCCTCGTGTGAAGTTAGAAGGACCGCGTATTTCTAAGCAATGCAAGGTAATATCAATGCGAAGTGCACGATTTGCGGTAGAGAATGGAAGAGGTGTTACACCGAGTACGAAACTGGCACCTTGATCAATAGTGTAACCAACACCGCCAAGTTCACCTGGGTTCATCATGTCACCACAAACTGTTGATGCAAGACGAGCCGCAGTATGTAGTTTGTCACCAGTAGTATATTCAGCACGGAACAAGAACGTATTCAAGTTGTTGCTATCATTGGGAGTTCCAAGAATTGGTTGGTTTGCCGCAGTATCATAAACAACGGCAGCTGCGTTAATAGCAATAAGACGGCATGGGATATCGAATTGGACGATACGAATAGCTTCTTGGTTTGCTGTGTAATCTGCATCAGAATACAGAAGTGTCGCACCATAAAAGCGAGTTTGTGTTCCTACGCGTGGATCAGTAGAGTAGAAGGGTGCAGTAGGGAAAAACGGAAAACGAACCCAAGGCACTGGACCTTGCCCACCAAGCTGAGAAATATTTGGCATATTAATCTTAGCTTGTGTGTTATTCGGTGCTTGGAAGTTGCCATACCCATCATTATGTTGTGGTGCATTACCGTAATTTTGTGGGTGTTGCATTATGGGTCTGCCGTATTGATCATATTTCATTATGTTATCCTCTGTGTGAAAGATTATTCAAGACTGATGTAAGTAGATACATGCTCTTTTTGGGATTGTGAGCATTGTTTGCTCGTAGCCGCTCGTAGCACCACCAATGGAAGTGCAAAAAGACCAGCACTTATGAAGGGTAATCCGTATTGTAAAGGCATGGGTAATTTATTGTAAAGATTAAATGTAAAATCTGTTTTTGGTGCGAGTCGTTTGAGTCCATACCCAAGACCACCACCCAGCAGAGTAGTTAAAATTATTGTTGTATAAGAATATTGGAATCGACAAGCCATCTTAGGAGGAGGCGTTGAAAGCTGTGATCCATAAGGCTGTAAATAAGTATTTTTGTTTAAAAGAAGTAAGTCACGCATTTGTATACCGATAAATAAAAGAGGGTGGGATGAGAAAACTCACACCCACCCTCAAAACGAGCGTATCGCCGAAAACATAGGTTGTACCTACATTATGCTTATGCGATCTCGATGATGTTCTTGTAGTAACCCAAGAGGATAACTCGTACAGAAACACCAGCAGTAGCGAACGCTGCAGGTCCACGAGAACCGAAAGCAAGCTCTACAGAGAAAGTAGTGTTACCAGGAAGAGCAACAGGGTGCTTACGGTACATCCAGATTTGTCCGTTACCGTTGTTCATGTGACCGCTATTGGCTCCAGCAGCGTTTTGGGCTACTGCACCGAAAGCTCCACCACCAGCTCCAGCAAGGCTCATTGGGCAGATGTCAACAGTTGTTTGAGTGAAATTCCAGCGAAGAACACCAGAGTTGATGATACCGACAAGCTCATCAATCTCTGCGGAAGTATCGATAGCTTCAGCATAAGAAGTAGTATCAGCAGTTCCACTGTGAAGAAGAACTTGAGAAGCGATTCCGAATACGTCATAAGCGATACCGGAAGGAACACGTCCACCTTCTTTAAGGTTGGTTTCTGAGATTGTAAGTTGTCCAGCACTGAAACCCTGTCCGAGTTGTCCTACAGGAGTAGTGAAAAGTCGGAAAACTTGGTTAGAAAGAGCAGTAGTAGTAGAGATGAATTGGGTAGACCAAAGAGTCTGCTCACCGAAGCGAAACAATGCTTTGGGTTGCTCGAAGGGAACATTAGGAATGCTTGAGCTTAGGGGATTGTATTGTGACATGTCATTTACTCCTTAAATAGATAGACATAAATAGTTGAATGATTTCAATTTGAGTTTATCAGATGTTGATGATAATGGCTACTATTTTTTAGTAACCACTACCGGAAAAAAGAACCGCTCCGTATCCCGGAGATCCTTGAGCTCCACCGGGACCCATAGCACCTTCGGCACCAGCGAGTCCATGAAGAGATCCGGGATTTGCGTGAACAGCACCGAAAGAACGTGGATTCATTTGAAGTGCACCGTACCCAGGATTAGGTATTGTGCGGCGAAGTTGCATAGTTTGTGGAGCGGCTACCATATATTGCCCACCGTCACCATAACCATTGAGATGCACTCCACCTTTATCAGAAACTTTCTTTGCAAGAGCGGAGCCAACATCAAAAGCTACACCGAGTGCAAATGCAGGAATACCCCAAGAGGATGCAATTCCTCGATCGAAAAGATCAAGGTCAGATCCAAGTCGCATACCTATAAGAGCTACGAGACCTTGAAGAGAGTAATAAGCGTTTTCTGAGAGCCAAGATGCATATTGCTTACCTGTTGCGTTATCAACAGCTGCTGCAACATAATCGATAGGCTTGTCAAGAACTGAACCTAGAAGGAAATGTACACCAGTAATCTCAGCCATTTTAAGACCTTCAGCTACTGATCCGTATGCTATACCGGCATTATTCCCAAACATGTTGGCAACGAGTTCAGATAGTTTACCATTGAGTTCATTAAGACGAGTAAATGGCTTGATAGATGAAACCATACTTCCGACTACAGGAATTCTAGATACAGACAATGCCATTGCGTTCTTACGGCGACGTGGATTGTTATATCGTTGCATGATGCTGTATTTCTTAGCATGACGAAGGTTACGACCTTTACGACGTGTTGATTTCTTTCCAACTACGCCACTACGGTAATAAGTAAGAGCAAGATTTACTGCTGCAGACTTTGATTTACCTTCTTTCATCTTACGAGCTGCATACTTTTGGATTTTCGGCAAGTCCGCTTTCAAGTTACGATCACGCATACTTCCTTTTTTAATAGTTTTTGAACCTTTAGGACTACGCTTAGAAAGAAGTCTCTTCACATATGTCAACGATATTGCTGAAGCTGACTTTTTTCCTCGGCTCTTAGCACGAACAACTTTACGTTTCTTAGAAACCTTTTTACGCTTCTTAGGTGCAACTACTTTTCCAAAAGAAGCTTTGTATCGCTTCCATTTTGCAGCGAGTTGCTTAGGAGTGTACCCACAACCTTTAAAGGCTGATCGGAATTCACCGTTCTTAAGCATTGTTCCTTTCTTAATTTTGTTGACGATACTTTTCTTGATACCGCCTCTTCGAGCAGCAGCGGCCAAAGACATAGGCTTTTTAGCTGCGCGTTTTGACTTTTTCTTTGCCACGCTAGTTCTCCGTTTTGAAGTTGAGGTTGATTTTTTAGATGGGCTGTAACGACTCTTGTGAAATTTGATAAGAGCCTTTCCTTCCGTAGGGGTTAACATTTTTTTGCTTACGCAAGAGTTAATCGCATCTGGAATGAAGTTGTAGTAATACTGACGTAGACTCAAAGGTTTTTTACCTTGTGCCTTTCGTGCTGCTTGGAATCGACGCCATTGATCCCATGTACCCTCAAGTTTACATTTTCCACGAATTTTTGATACGTAAACTTTACCGGCTTTTACGGCTGACTTACCGGCGGCTCCTGCGGACTTAGGGACAGACTGCTTAGCGTAGTAGCCACGTGCTTTTGCTCGGCTTTTCTTAAGAGCTGCAGCAGCAACCTTCGCTCGGTAGTCACGTATACTTTTCGATGTAGCAGCTCTACGTTCCCGTTGCTTCATAGCTTTGCTAGTGCTTCCAAACTTTAATGCACTTTTATCAGCGGCAGTCAGACGAGCAAGAAGTGCTTGTTCTGATGGACGGATAGTTCCTTTTTCCTGCTTAGCTAACAATCCTTGATATCGTTTTTTGGCTACACCAACTAAAGGATTCTTACGCATTGCCTTAGAGGATTTGAATCCCTTTCCTTTCAGTTGCTTTGCTTGTGCAGCAGAAAGAAAACGAACTAAACCACCTTTTTGCTTTACATAGCTACGTCCGTTTTTAGCCTTAAAGAGTGTCTTTCCTTGGATCTTCTTCATATCGGCAGCAGTCAACGCTTTCGAAGAAGACTTACCTCGTGATGAGGCAGATTTCTTAGAAGAACCGGCTTTTGATCGTCTGATACCCTCAAAGGCTTTTTCATTTTTTCCTTTGGCTCGGAGTGCTTTGATCTTAGCTTGACGCTTTTGAACACTCATCCCAGTAAGCTTGCCTTTGAAACCAAGTCTTCTCAATGTAATACCGAGTTGAGTCAAGCTATTCTTACCTTTCGCCTTACTTGAAGAAGAAGAAGACTTTCGTCCGCGCCGTTTTCCACGAGTATCTCCGTCAGGAAGTGCGGCAAAAAACTTCTTCATACGAGACTTCTTAGATTTTGTGCGTTTAGCAAAATCAGATTTCCCGCCTGCACTTTCAAACAAATCTTGGTAAGCTTCATAATCACGTTTTTTCAATGCTTTAATGCTTGCAAGACTTTTACCTGTCGAAGCTCTAATAAAACGATCTTTAGCATTATTATGTCGCATAGAAGGGTTGGAAACAAACAGTGCTCCATCGAGGGGCATAGGATTGTTTTTATAAAGGATTGGCATAATTTTTCTCCAATGTTCACAAAATACTCTAAAACACTTGAAAAACAATTACAACTCTTTTATGTATGTTGTGTGCTACATTTAGTGCTACAAATCGGAGAGTGTATGAAATCAGCTTCTAATCACCACCTTGTTCGTGTTCGCATGAACAAGAAACTATTCGAACGTTTGCGAGAGATCGCTCAGAACGAAACAGAGATAACAGGTGAATTTGTTTCAGTGTCAGACATCATAAGGTCTGCTTGCTTGATATGGAAACAGACTTACGAAACAACAAAGCGAATCAAGGAAAAGAGAAAAGTCTAGTAGGTTTTCTTTTCGACTTTTTTCTTTTGTCTTCGGTTGGCTCTTCTTTTGAACTCAGCTGCTATTTTTTCCTTCTCTTCTTGCGAAGTATTGGGGTTATCCCGTAATTTTTGAAGATCGGGCTTTCGCATTGTGAAGTATTTTCTTGTGGCATCCATAATAGTTCTCCTTGATGTCTTTGGAGAACTTTGCATAGAGAAAGTTCTCAGATCTTTTCTTTAATATACTCGCACACCTTGAAAGAAGAACAAAGGGATCCATTTTATACTGATTCTGAAAATCCTCTGATACTTGCGCGTACAATAAAACAGTAGTAAGTGGAACACCACATATCCAATCTTGGAGTAACAGCAACTCTACGTTGGATATTTTGCCTTTTTTGTGGAGATTAACTAGGTAAGTGATTGTCCGCAAAGCAGTGTTTGACTTATCACACATAAAGTTGCTTATAATTGTGTTGCGGCCATTGATCGCACAACTTCGATAGACCAAACCTCTATTAACCAATATAGACAAAAGATTGTAATTTTCAATCGTCTCAGCGTCAGTAGAAATGGTCACACAAAATTGTTTGCGATGAATGACATTCAGTATTCTGTGTAGTTCCGAATACCTAAAAGGAAAATCGAGATTGTGTTCGCACTTAAAATCCCAAAAAGCCTCATCAGCTTTCTTAATACCTTTATGCATAGATAAATGATGTATATCTAACGGTACTTTAAAAGCTTTTCTCAGCTGGGCTACTTTATGGAACAAATCTCGATATGTAATCGTCATTTAGTTACTATTTTCTTACTTGTGATAACAGCTTTACAGACTTTCTTCTTACTTCCTAAAAAGTCTTGCATGAAGTCCGGAGCATCTACTTTGACACACTTTCCTTTGTAGACTAATATGCGATGTTGGTTATCGCCGCGTTCACGAAGACGTACTTCCACAATCTTTCCTACACTACGCTTCCCTTTGGAATTGATAGCTTTCTTTGCTGCACCGCTTGGAGTAGAGCCCTTAAAAACATGTTTAGGTTGCTTATTTTTGTTAAGTAAGTCTTTGTTATTCTTGCCTACGAGTACCCAGCTTCTTTTTTGTGCCATTTTAATTCTCCTTTCTTTGTTATTATTCACTTGGTTGACTGTTGTCTAGTATTATATAAGATTTTGATCTTCAGCGAAATCTTTATCAAAATATCTGCCGTCTGATAGTTCTACTACCTCTGTCGAAGCAACGAGATCATCTAAGGCTACTTTCAAGAGGTTCGCACCCCAAATACCGTCTGCTTTTACAGTTATTTCTTCATATGTCATTGGATGACTGAGTAGCAAAGTTGAGAGCCATGACATTACACACATCTGTTCGCCGTTGTGGATGTAACTTGGATTAGATTTTACACCCATACTATTCATTTTGCTAATTAGATAATTATATGAAGTCGAAAGACGATCTAAGGATGTTGATATCTTGGTGTTTACCCAACCTGGTAAACGATCATTGTTTTGTAAGACTTCTCGAAGTTGCTGTGCAATTCTAGAAATTGATTGAAGCTGTGACCGAGCCATTCTACCGTCTGGCCCATAAGACATATCAAGAGGCCCCCGATTTGGGTTTGCTGCCATAGACATTTGTCGTGGCATAGCCTGTTGGCTTTGCCTAGCTGATTGAAAATCAATGACTTTATCTCCCTTCATTACTAAGTACCCAAGCTTTTTTGCTTTTACTGCGACCTTTAAGGGCTCGACCTCGAACATGTTGCGTTGTAATTCCATAAACACAACGTTGTTCTTTTTATCTAGTAAAAAGAACAAAATAAGATTTGATGGCAATATGGAAGTAGTGGGAACCCAGCTTGCTTTTTCTACAAAATTACGTCTATACATAGTTACCTCAATTTGTAATCCCTTGAAGTGGAGAAGTGTAATCTCCACCAATAATCCAAAGGTCACCTTTTTTGTCTACACAAAGTGCCGGCTTTATACCCGTCTCCTCGCCCATCTTGTGGATGTACAATGAAAATCCGTCACCTACTTTTTCACATGCATACACTATATTTCTTAATATGCCTATGGGTTTTACTTCGATATCTGGATAATCGTTTGTTGCATGTTTTCCACCTGCAGCATTGGCAATATCGACAGGATCTAGAACATTGAGCTTGTTGTCACTCCAATATTCTTTCTTAAACTTTTTACGTAGTTGAGGAGGAAGAATAATGTAAAGTCGATTAAAGCTGTGGTCAGGATCAAACGCTAAATGACTTTCTTCCGCTAACTTCTCGGGTAGCCGAATTATTTTGTCCTTTCTCGCCGTTCGCCCTTTCACAGGCCAAAAATGTAATTCAGCGAGACGGCCCGTTTCTACGAGACGCTCGGGCAAGTTCGGGTCATCGATATCCTGCGTCTGCTCTAAAGGTTTCCCCCAGTGCCAACGTTTATAGATCTCCTCTCCACTCAATCCGGAGTAGGTATTTTTGTAGTTCTTACGATAAGCCATACAGCGTTTACCTTTTGTTTTTTGATTTAATTGAAGAAGTAACCGTACCCAGCATTTCTCCGTATTTCCCTAAAACTTGAAGAGGACCACTTAAAAGTAATCCCGCTATACTCGTCAATCCAGCCCACGCAGCAAGTTTGTAATAGAACCATTGTTCGTCTGTATAACAAACAGGTTTGGGTTGAAATGAAAGAGCAGCTAGAATCGCTCCGAAAGGTTTTTCACTTTTACATTTAGCCATCAAGACTTCTTCTTGTACGATCATATCAATATTAGCTTGATCAAATTGAGCAGCTTCGATTCCTAAAATAGATAAAGTACCGGATAGATTATTGATCACACGAAACTTGGAGCGACTGCCTGTAAACTGGACACCTAGTATAAGTTTATAGGCGTTCATCAACACCTCACGTACTCTTTGAGGTGCAGTTGTAGGATTTAAGTCTACCTTATTGATACCGTTCACCAATTCAATCGCTTGTTTCCGTGCATCCGCGTCACCACTGAGGAGGTATGCTTCCATAATATAAATAGCAGCGATCAAATGAGCCATCACTACTGTTTCGGCAGGAGTTTTTAGTGCACCTGGTGATGCTCCACCATAGGCCGCTTTTAGATCATTGAAGTCCTTAAATGTGTGGTTTTCTTCGGCTAGATTGTTTAGTATAGAAAAGAACTGCATCAATGCTGCATAGTCTTGCCTAGAAGCTAGACTATCAAAAACTGCGGAATCTACTTCGGGTACTTGTCCTGCATCCTCAACTATATTCCGAGCCACCGCATATGTGCTTATTAATCCACCTACTGCTATAGGGATCCAAATTTTAGCACCGACTACAAATGGGCCAATAACCAATAAAGGCAATGGATTCTTCTTTTTTGTTATTCTTCTATTTCTTGGCATTTTTGAGCTTCCATTGGAAATAAACAGATATGCTTATCAATATACTCAATATCGAGACAGACCCGTACATATATCTTTTTTTTGTGGGTTGTTGTGCCCACCACTTTACGGGATTCTGATATGGTTTGTATGCCTCTAAGTCGATATCAGTTTCTGATAAGGAAGTAAATGCTATTTCGTAGGTATATGTTGTAGCATCTTGTCCTTTCGGCACATTGAAAGGTTTACCGCTAAGATATTGGTTACCTTCTGTTTGTACATAAGACCGATAAAAATCAAGAAGTTCTTTTCGTCCCTCAGTTAACTCATATCCTACAAGTGAGAATGGATTACCTTTTTCGTTTTTTCCTTCTCGAAAGTAGTGGGGTGGTAATCGGTTTACACCTAATACGGCTTGATACACTACTTCCATGAAATTAGGTCCGATGTATCCATAGACATTCAACCTATCTTTCATTGATTGGCGAACAGTCTCTAAAGTTTCGTAGAATTCAAGGGCAGTGTCATACGTTTTTTTCTCGTTAGACTTTTGCATAGCGTCGTAGTCACTGAAAGATTTACTATCTAGTTTTTCTTTCGCTTGCTCTACTTCTAATGCAGATTTCTCTACAGCAGGTGTTAACCATTCGTAGAGAATATTTTTCCGTTTAATATCCGTCTCTATACTACTCATTATGATTCCTAAAGGCTTTTGGCGGTTCGTATATTATTTTTTTCCAGACACCAATAATAGAATTACTAAACCAACTACACCAACACCAACTGCAGGGAGAACCCATTGTGGCAAACCTGCTTTCTGTGCAGTCTGCGATCCGGAGTCAGTTACTGCGACAGGAGGTAATTGCGATTGAGGATCATAACCAGTAATTATATTACTGAATAGAGTATCAAAAAACCCATTTCCATTGCTTTCCTGTTGGGGTGTCTCAGTAGTAGATGTACTAGCCGTTGTAGCTTGAGGTGCAACAGGAGTCCAATTGGTCACTTTGGTTGTGATATCGTTATAAGACGTTGTTCCGCTTTTTACTGTCGCGGTATCTCCGGAGCTTCGGACTTTGTACGTAATGACTCCTGTTGTCTTATTCCAAGTATAATCTGCCCAACCTTCTGATCCTGTTACGATCACATCGGTGCTACCATAACCAACATTATAGGCCATGTATCCCGGTCTTCTAATAAATAATCTGTTCATCTTACCACCTATTCATACGCATTTGCGATGACTTCTTCTTCTTCTTTCTTTTAAGCATTTTCAAAAGAATAACCAACAAGCCGAGTCCACCAATACCAACAACTGGGTAAAACCAAACTTCATCCTTGATTGTCGTGGTCGTGCCTACAGCTAAAACGTCGTCTGGGGAACCACTCGATCCACCACTTGATCCTGAAGTACCCGCGGTTGGTGTCTCCGCAGTAGATGCACCCAACTTTCTCCATGTAGTCGGTCCGACAAGCCCATCGGGTTGACCATTAACAAGTAATCCGAGTGAAATCTGTGCATTTTTTACAACATCTTGTATTTTTGTAGAATACAAGCCATCTGTGTTATCAATCATTTCTCCAATAACAATAGACTCGTCGAAGAAGTCAGTACCGCCTGTACCATCTGGAAATTTGGAAGATAATAATTCACCAAGACGTTTTATACTATTTACATCGTACTTAGTGCCGACTTTGTACAATTTCGCTAATTTTGCCGTAGCTCCATAGGATCCATACGCGCCATAATGATTGTGAGATGGGTTTTGGCACTGCCCACCATAATGGTAGGAACAATGGGGATTACTCCGACCAGGCCGTTTAATTTTAATTCTTCTCATTTCTTTCTCCTATTTTTTAAACAAAAAATGTGCACCCAGACCAAACACAAGCAACATTCCGGCTCCCATACCAAGCAACAGTGTTTTGTTTTGCATCGATGAGGATTCGAGCACAGGTATTTGTGATGCCTTTTTTTGTTCTTCACGTTTATTATATTTACAAACTAGATCATACCAAGCACATGCGTTAGGTACATCGGTTCCGTTGTACATATATTGTGGTAAGTGCAAATGATTTTCACCATCTGCGGTGTATGAATGGGTGTGATACATTTTAGCCTCTAAATATTGCAGCAGTGCCAAGTGCCATAGCACCTATGACAAAGGCACCTGCCATGTATAAATAAGGTCTATTTTTTTCTTTCTCTAAGTCCAAAACCTGCTGATTAGCTGCAATGGCTGCGTTTGCAGCATTAGCATCCGCTTGCAATACATGGTTCGAAACTTGACCTCCGATAGCACCTATTATAGAAGTAACTAATGGTATCCAACCATAATTAGTGTCTTTGCCATATTTAGATCTTTTTGGTTTTTGTTTTGCAAACAGAGATCCACCAAAATTGGAAATATTCCCACTGTTACCATATACGTCTTGAGGCTTTGAGCTTGGATATATCATAATGGGGTAAGACCTATTGGTATACCGCAATGATTGTAAGGCAGCTCTATCTCGCCTTTGATTTGAACCATATGCCATTTTATTCTTCCTGGTTTCGATTTCTTACGTACATACCAATACCAATCATTGCACCGAGTACTGCTACCGCAATTAAGCCATATTTTAGAACATTACTATCACTCGAACCGGAAGTAGGTATTGATACTACGGGTGCGGGTTGTGTTTGATTCCACCAGTCCGGAAGTACACCGGAGGTTTCAATTTGAGACCAAACATCTGCCAATGCTTTTCCTTGACGCTTAGCTGTAAAAGCTTTTGCAACCGCCTCTTGTGTTTGTAGATCATACGTTCCAGTTACAGGTATTTTTGTGGAAGTCTGTAATTGCTGCAATGCAGGCTGAATGTCTGGCCACGAATCACTCGGTGCAGGCATCAACCCTATAAAATACAAGGCGTTCGATAACATAAGTCGAGCTTGTGCAGTTGATTCAGCTCCAATGGGAGCCGGTGGGACATCCTTAGACCAAAGATTATTAAACCAATCAGTAAAACCATATGGATTACCGTATGTAGGCCCCTTTGACCAATCATACGGTTTACCTGTCATATTATAAACCACATCAAAATCACCTCTATTAAAAGGTGTGGGAGACACTTGGTCGATAGCAAGCGGAGCCACATTGGGCACACCGTTTATCATCTGCATGTTATATCCTTCAATCTCTTGAGTAGGATATGGTGGTGCACTGTTTTTTCTCGCCAAGTTAGGTGTACCGAATTGTGAATAAGGATTGACCATACTATTCGCATTTTGACTATGAGGGTTGTTAGGTACTGCTCTCATTGATCCTGGAAAACGAACAGCCGGTGCGTCAGACTCACCATAATTCGCATCTAGTTGATCGGGGATGCCCATTAAATTCATTTGTTGCTCCTATTTTGAAACATTATACGCTATGCCTCCGAGAAATCGTGCACATGCTGCTTTTGTTTCTGTGTCTAGTAGTTCTTTTCCACCCACTTTGGGATTCCAATCACCTATTTGTAGTTCTATAAACGCACCCAATATATCTGGATCAATATCCCCGCCCATCGATTTTAGTGTTGCATAATGGTCAACACCTGATTTGAGGTAATCACCTAATTTCATAATAAGTGGTAGTAGTCTTGCTTTACTGAATGAAGTCACTTTGTTCTCCTATCTCATTCGTGTAAATAATATCCCTAGTATAAGGCCGATAAGACCATACTGTAAGGATTTTTTTGTTTCTGGTCCGGAAACATGTTTATCAAAAAGTTCTTTAGAAGCATCACTTCCTGCCGACAATATAGACATTGATTGATCTACTAAGGAATCAGAAGATACAAAAATATAATCTTCGCCTTCTTTTCCAAAGGAAATTGTATTTAAGTTTTCGAGTACGAGTCTCTCCGCCTTATCAAACATTTGTAGAGTATAAGAAGTTTCAATTTGTAGCCCCAAGTCAGCACCTAATTTCAAAGCTTGCTTAGACATCTTTTGTGCATCCGCATCCCGTTGCAAAGATCTTGGTTTTCCTTGCATAGATAAAATCATTTGTAGATAGAAGATCTCTCGTATGACTTCTAGCATTCTAAACAAACGAGCAGCTTTCTTTTTTACTTTGGTAGATGTACCAACTTCTGTCGCTAATTTAAACAAAGCTGGACGCACGTCTCTACCCTTGTCAGCGAAAGCAACCTTAGCCACGATTTGACCACTCTTTATTTGAGCTCTTATGTCTTGTACAAGATCAATGATATCTTTGTCTGTATAAGGAGAAGTCTGGTTTTCAACGAGAAAAGCAACGAGAGCATTACCTTCTTCTACGTTTTCAAGAGGTAAACCCGCTCCGTTTAGAACACCAAGTGCGGCATTGTATCGCCCCAAAATATGTTGTTCAAGTTTAGCTTGTTGGTCAATCTGCCATTCAGCCATAGACATACCAGCATTAAGAGCAGCGGCTTCACCTTCTGCTCGTGCTTGTGCTTCTGTATGTGCTTCTCCGTAAAATCCATAGGATGAACGGCGTCTGTGTTTCAAATTTAGTTTACGCATAGGATAGCCTCCATGTAAATCATAAAGTAGTGATTACACAGTATCAACAAGAAGATGCAAATAGAGTGCTACGAATTATCTTTTGTGTGATCAAAAGTATCTTGATACTCTCGCAGTTCGCAAGCTCTAATTTCTGCTTCTAATTGTGTAATTTGCTGGAGACGTTCGACCAAAAAAAGAATAATGTCGATTCTACCTAAGCCAGATGCTAAAGAAATCTCAGCAGAAAGAGCTTCTTCAATCAGATGCATTTCACCCATCTTAATTGCTTCCACTCTTTTCTGTGCTGATTCTTCTATGAATGTTGAGATCTCATGGAGATGTGTTGCAAAATCTTCTCTGAGATCTGACACCAATAAGATGTCCTCTCGCCTTGTGCTCACCTGAGGATGCCTGCAAGACATGCTCCTGCACCAAAAATCCACATTAATGCTTCTTCTGGTGTACCACCGTCCATTGTTTTGTATGCAGCTATCCACATTTGAGTTTCAGTCGTAGTTATTTGCTCAGAGTACTTATCAGAAGATCTCCGAGTCTCTCCACGTTGCTTTTCTTCTTCCGCATCCATCAACTCAGCTGCTTTCTCCATGATACGCAACATTTTTGCATCACGTGCTTTTGCAGCCCTTAAGCCCATTTCTGCCCAACGCCAATTCTTTTTCTCTTGTTCTTCTAAACATCTCCGATGTGCCCACTCGACATCGGCTATGCACATTTCTTCTGCAATAATAAAGGCCACTTTATTTTCCCTTGGTTGTTTGTTAATTGTTGCTAAAATTCATTTAAAGCATCTGGGTCTGCTTTTTTGAAATCGGCGAGAGAATCATCCGAACTTTTAGTTGTTGAAGGCTCCTCTACAACAGGTTCAGCTGTAAACGCTGTGCTACCTAATGTGCTAACGTCACGTATAGTATCTTCGACACCAGAAGTACCATCTTCTTCGACAACATCAACGTCTTCAAAGACAAAATTCGTTGGAGCTTCTTCATTTCGGAAGAAGTCTCCACCTGTTGGAGCTTCCCGAGTAAACGATTTCTTCTCCTTTGGTACATCAAATTCTTTTTGATAAGTATCCCATACACTTTGGCGATCGTAATTGTATTGCTGACCAGCTGTACCAGGGTCGGCTCCTAGCCATTGTGGCAGATCTCCTACCTGTTGATATACCAATATATCCATATCTCGATACCGCATTTTTGTGTTTCTCCAAGATCGAGCAAATATCAATGCCTGTCCAAAACCTGTATGTGGTGAGCAACAAGGAAATTCCTCTGGATCAAATGCTGTGCCCTTACCATCAAATTTATATACTCCGTCTTTAACGAGTCCAGATGCAATCAATGCTGCTGCTTGTGGAAAACTTGTCATTTCAATAACAGGTATGTAGTACTTGCCTGAACTTTTATGTTTACGCCCAAGGTTACTCGCAGGACTTGCGGTAGTGACGAATACTTGCGCATTTCCATTTGTTCTTGCATAGACAATAATTGCATTTCGCTTTTTATATATATCACTCAGATAGGTTGGGACTGAAATCATTCCACCTTCTCTATTGATACCCGTAAGATCGTCTGCAACACCTGCAGGCATTTTCCATTCATCAACAGTGGGAATATCTCCCGTACGACCGCTATAAAAGATGTTGAAAGCAAATGGTTTCATCTCCCGAACACGTGTAACCGATCCACCGTATGTAGAGATAAAACGAGAGATACGTGCATCAGCAATTTGTTTCAGAGATTCCTTTTGTATGGTCGATATCTGAGACTGTTGTCGTGTGGAAGACTGTCCTCCCGCAGAGGAACTTGACATAGACGTATATTCAGGAGCTAGCCAGTTATCGTCTTGAGCGAGAAATTGTTTGTTTTTTGCCTTGGGTGCCTTAGAAGGAAATTGAAAAGACCCGCCTAAGATTGCTTGCGTGTAATTCTGTAAGCGACCTTTTGCGTAATTAGAATCTTGGCTCGCTTTCTCTGCGGCGTTCCAAATATCCTTCCAATTCTGAACTATTTTATCATTGTCTCCATTAACACCAAGACCTACAAGTTGTTCGACTTTAGGTACTACACTCGTATCATTATTCGCAAGCATAATTAAGATAGCAATTGCTTTGACATAGTATTCATCTTTATTCTCAAAGAGTCTGTCAGCCTTAGCTCCGTCAACTTTATCTGTAATAAACCCAAGCCAAAGAGCGATCGTGTAGGTTGCAGCTAGAAATGTTGGATTGGTGTCCACTGTATTAAAATTAGGATTTTTTGCTATATAAGACTTCAATTGTCCAATCGCACCCTTACTTCCTGTAGTCATCGCCCCTAAAATCTTCAATACCTCCCCATAGACTAGTGGCCATGAAGCCGGCTCGGAAGTACTTTTGAATCCTCCGCTTTTGTTTAAGGGATAAAGCTTAACAGTGTGACCAACCAAAGGATTGAAACGAAGAGGTGGTACTTTTCGTTTGTTTTGTGGTCTACGTATTTGGGGACGTTTTCGGAATAAGGATTGATTGCGCATGGTTACCTTCTTTGTATTACTGTATAGGATCTATGACTTTAAAATTAATGCAGTAGTGTCTTGTAAAGCTTTGTGAATTTCTTCAAAGTCTTCTTGAGTAAGATTACCCAAATCTTCTACGGCGGGCATGATTATTTTATCTTTTCGTTGAGTACTATTATACACATACACGAGTATTCTTATACCATAATCAACTAATTTGTGCATGTTATATCTAAATGTATTTTCGCCATCTTCGGCTTTTTCTACGGCTGGCGATAGTAATGCATACAGCGATAAAGGCTGTACATTCGTCGTATTGAGAAGAAATGTAGTCGCATTGTTATCCAACCATTTTGCAGGATCACTAAGACCAAGTTCTTTCTGAATTGAATCACGTTTTTGTATTACTCTTTCTTTTTGCTCACCGTCGGGTGCTGTGGATATCCAATCATTTAACTTGTACCAGTTCAGAAGTTCAACCAAAGACTTCGGCACATCACCATTATAAGAATCGTTTATCAGTGTGGCGTAAGCGGAATTGTAATCACCACGCTGTACATATTCAGCTATCAAGTTACGAGTTTTTGGTTTAAGACTCTTAGCATCTGCACCAGCTGTAAGCAGTAATGTAACAGCTTCTTCAGTTTGATCTTCTTCTTCACTATTGGGTCTTAAGGATGAATAGATCTCTTCGATGGATACTCGGTTAATGACTTCAGTGCTTATCGTATCGACCACGTTTGGTGGTATATCACCCAAAGCATAGCGATATATAACTGAGATGAACCTGCTATATCGATATAAGAATGGACGGATTATATTCTTTATCTTCTTTCTGTAACGAGTTGAATCTCTCGGTGGGGCTTCGTTGAGAACAAATTCTTGTAGCTCAATTGGTTGTAAGCCTGCAAATTGAGCACTTAAAAAGGACATATAAAGTGCAAAGAGTGCTGCGGACTCAAGCATAGTAAGAGAAGTTTGACGATGCAAACGAAGATAATCAAAACTGAAGAGGGGCGTTTGCAAAACAGCGGCATTCTTTCGAGGTGTGCTTGATAAGTAATCAATATTAGAGACTATTTTTTCAATGATTTTCACATAGGAATCTTTTTTGGGTGAGTCCTTGAACATATGTGTTGCATAATTAAGAAGATAAGAGGTAGCCGTATCATAGTTGAGAATATCAATAACACCACTAGCAATTTCAGAACGAAGCTTGTTGGCTTTTGCTACTTTTCTTTCGTTGCGTTTAGATAGTTCATCTAGCCCAATCTTTACGAGATTTTCACTATACTCCTTATCGGTATCAAATGCTTGAAACTTAGAGTAGTTAATCGCTGTAGCGGCCGCTGCCTCACGAACTAATTGTTTTCTCTTTGGGATATAGTTTATCTGCTTATTTCTTATTTTATTGTATTCTTTGGGATCAAAGTATTGGACTTCCCCACGTATTTTGATCGGTACTTTCCATTGAAATTCCGTTGCTTCATCTCTATACCCACCAGCTGACCCATACCGATCCTTTTCTACAGCTTTACGGGCTTCGCTTAGCATGTTCTTCGTGTTATTGAAGAAACTATTGCCCTGGTTAACTGACCGAAGTAAATCTCTTAAATACGTTTCAGCACTCTTTTTATTTGCCTTTCGAGAAGGATCTTCTGTTAGTGACGTAGCAAGTTGATTTCTAATTTCTGCGCTTACTCCAGATGCACTAATCCATGCTCTCCGAAATCGTTTTTCAGCATTCACGGGTGATTCGTTTTCTCCTTTCCGAAAGTTTTGTGGTGCTTTGTACTTTTTCAATCTTTTTTTGCTTTCATGAAGAGATACAGGTATTATCTGCATAGCAAATCGAGCTTGAATATCTATCCAAAAAGCATCATATGGATCGCTATAATCTTGATAAGCAAAAATAGTTGAGTTAGGTTTGTTAGGCTCTACATCAAAAGATATTTTTTGTCCTTGTAGATTGTCATCAATAATGTATATGACAGGGATCTCGCTTCTTAACTGCGTTTGAACCATTGGTTGAGTCTTACGCTGATAAGCAGGGCTAGGACTTTTTACAATCTCAAAAGAGGTAACATCTTTACCTATCTCTCCTAAGATGGATTTTTGCCCTTTTGTAAGATCTAAAGCCTTTGCTTTGAATACGATGATTTTTGTCGGATCAATAAAGTCCTTAATGAACTTACCGATTTTTACAGATACTCTGGGAGTAGTTTGGTCATACGGAATAATATGCACAGGGTACTTTCCATCGAAAGCATCTGCTATAATTGCAGCTGTACCTGACGTGTCAAGCACAATAATATTTGGCTTCTGATACTTATGTAACTCTTTTTCCATACGCTCTACGATAGGTTTGGCTTCTTTCTCACCGAAACCTTTACCAATAATAAAGATTCGAGCTGGAGAATTTTCTAGTTTTTCATCGAACACTTGTAAAAGTTGTTGCTTGATCTGTTGGAGAGCAAAAAGTGCTATACGATTTTGCATCCATTTTAACAGTTGATTCTTATCGGCTGTGTTGCTTTTTCCTCGTTCATACAATTTAAGATACTCTTGTTGCTGTTGGGGAAGGCTTTTTCTTGTCCCTTGTGTAGAGTCAATCCATAAATCGTTGTTATTGATAAACTTCGAGTCCAAAGCTTGCATTAGAGTATTGAGTACATTCCCTAATAGAGTACGTACCCTGTGAATTTCGCTATCTCGCAACTGTATACCGATCATTTTATGTAGACTTTTGATTTCTTTGATCGCTTGAACAAGAGCATTTACAAGAGATTGATAATAAGCAGTACTTCTTGGATTCAAATCTACGAAAGTGATTAGAGGATTTTTTTGCTCTTGGGGATATTGTAAGTTTTTCAACGTATTTACAATAGTAGATTGTAAACGTGTCGCCGCTAGTTGTATCGTATTGTTTAAAGTAAGCTTTTCAGATTGAGATCGAGGTGCAGGATAATCTTCGACCATTTTTCTGCTTAATGCCTGACCGTACGTATCTGAGTTAAGATCAACGATACCTAATTGCAGTAATCGCATGATTTCAGCATCACCAGTAATTCTTTTGATCTTTTCTCGAAATTCTTTTACAGATGGTGCTGCTTTAAGTGGATACCTAAGATTAGAATCAACACTAAAATCAAATTCTGCTTCGACAAACATCCCAGTAGCCTGGAGCTCAGCAAGAGTAGGCACTAAATATCTTTGTTCACCCTTATCGGTTTTTTTATATCCACCGAAATACATTGCTTTGGGTTCTAGTTGCCCAAAAATGACGATCCCACCTAAGACTTTGTTTTTCTCCGCCTCCATCGGTTTGGCTTGTGTCCCAATCGCATCAAACTCACCAAATGCAGCTTTGACGTTTATCTGTCGATTTGCACGTGCTTGTTTTTGTATGTGATCTATGTTCCCATCTCGTGCAGTTTTACTCGGTGTTCCTAATAGTGGCGTATTTACATTCACCATACTCTGTTTATCTAGTTCATAAAAAATAAGCTGGCGTTGTTTTTTCTTATCACCTTGAGCATTGTATGCTCCTCCACCCGTAAAAATAATACTGTAACCTTCGTCAGCCCATTCACGTAGTGTTTTTTCTCCGTATTTGTTGTCTGTATCGCCTAAGATACGATCCATATCTTGTTTTGTGATAGAGAAATCTAGTGTATCTATGACAATGAATCCAACACGATCTGATTGGAAGATGCTTTTAATATCACTCTTAAAGGAGGAAAACGAAAATACATTTTCGGGTGTTTTCCATTTTGTGGGTTGAATGTGGATACTTATGTTTCCCATTCTCAAATTAAAAGGAGTTGTATAGTTATTGCGATCATTTAGAGCAATCATTTCAAGCTGCGATACTCTAGGAGAATTGATCCTTTGCCACACGTAGCCATCGTTTGTTTGCTTTTCTACGTACTTTAAAATACAAGTTGGGATGTCTGTACAACCACTAAAATTTGGATCTAACGTAGATCCATAAGTCGAACCTAGTGCTTTAGCTGTATTAAAAGGACTATAAGATAATATAGGTATATCAGTGAAGGAAGGGACAAGACCCGTCCTTTCTTGTGGCATCAAAGGGTACATCAGAAACAATGGCTTATTTTGCGTTGCTTGGCTAATGTTGTACTCTTTTTTAAGAGCTTCTAGCTCCCCACTGATACTAATCGGCATTCCCATCAGTAGTTTTTTAAGATCAAATCCAAAGGGTTTCTCAAGTATAAAGATACCTCCACTTGTTGATACGGGAGATTTATACACAATACCCATTTTTGACGCTAGTGACGAGGCAATGATAGGTCGATTGGCAAAAGTTGAGGCCTTTTTTATGATATCATCAGTAGTAATTTCCTGTTTATCACCTTTTCGGAACGTACCTTCTTCTGATGCCACATAAGGCATGCGGTATAGGGTGATATTGGGCAGTTTCTTCGCAATAGTGAGAAAGGTATCTGCCTTATGGATCAATTTTACATCGTCACTATTAATATATATAGGAGGAGGACTCTTAAATGCTTTCGTTTGTGTTTTTAGGTAATAGTTCACAATTGTTATTGGAAGCTCGTATGCCCTTTTATACTGCGTGTCTGTAAGGACGAACTCATTCATAGACAAATACAAATCTTGTGGCAGATAGTAGAAAGCAAATATCGTGTCCGCAACGCCACAAACAACTAAGTTTGCGTATAAGATCCCTTCGTCAGTGACAAGACTCGCACCCAATTTATCTATGAGAGGAATCGAGAAGATCGTAAAGTTAACGACCTCAACAGTTTCACCCAAGTTGGTGTCGTCAATGTGCTCACCAGCTGAAAATGAGCTTAGGTTTTTGCCGATTATTTCATATTGATTAAAATCGGCAACATATTTTCCCGACGTAGTTCGAATACCGTCTTTTCCTAACTTATATTGGATATAATTTTTACCATTTCGTCCGCCAACAAAATCTTGCATCCAAGTGATAGCAGCAATATTGGCTGTATCCTTTTGGAATAAGACATTGGCAAGTCCTTTCTTTACGGTATCGTATGTATTCATTTCTTCGACAACAGAGAGTACACTATCTAGTCCAATGAAGTCTCTTGTTAAAATGTGTTTGGATGCATTGGGTGACCAAGAATCCAAGACTTGCCTCATGTGGGATACGTTGTCCTGCTCATTATTCACAATATAAGAAAATGTAACAACATTATCTAGTGCAAAGGGATTTGTAGAAATTGATACATTGTATTTTTGACGATACTCTGATGGAGTACGTAGTTCATCCATCTGCGTTGATAACCTAGAAGCGTATTGTTCCTTTATAGGTCTTTGGGAACTTTCTCCCAAAGTCGTGGGTAAGGTTGTGACCAATGTCATCGTGTTAGACCCAACAAACAACTTAAATGTCTTTCTATTTATTCTCGTATAGCAATCACCTATTATATCAAGACTCCAGTCTTGTTCAGCTTTTGGGTATAGCTCAAGAGGTAAGACATAAAGAAGTTTGTTCCGCACTTCAGATACTTGTCTAATCTGTTTTTCCAACAAACCACTTTTATTTAGGATTTCTACGATTGATCGAGTTAAAAATGTAAACGCGGCTTGCTTCCATTCATTATAAGTTTGGTATGCTTTTAGCTCCGTTTTGGTATATTTATCGTCATTCTTAGCCAATACACTCATCATTTTCTCATGCGTGTAACTTATACCCAAAATTCCTCTATTCGCGTACAGAGGTATGGGTAAAACAATGGTGCGTGTTTCTGCGTGAACTTTATATATGACATTATTTAAAGCACTTTGGCCGGACTTATATGGGGCTTCAATCCCTATTCTGTACGTATACAAGTCTTCTTGAAGTGCAAGCAAAAACTCGGGAGAGATGTCACTGGCAATCAAATTGACTATTTTTTGGTTCAAAAACTCGTTTCTATACTGTCCCACCCATTTGTTGTATTTTTGGTCATACACCTTTTGATCTTTCGGTGCAACGACACCGCGTCGTTGTTTTAGTGTAGGTGGGTTTACTACTTTATACGGTAAAAGAAGGATCTTTATCTTTTCATCAGCGGTACTGCTAATTTTCGTGATTTGATCCCTTCGCTCGATAGGGTTACGACGTTTTCGCATTCTAGTCTCGTTTGATACTTGATAGTAATATTTCAGAAAGGTAACTAGTCAAAACACCAACCGCCACTGCTTTCAATATGTCTTGTACAATTTTATTCCAATTAGTTCCACCTAGAGATGATTCATGGAGTGCTGCTTCTGCGGCTAACGTCCCACCGATAATAGAAGACGTTCGCACATTTCCCAACTCAGGTAACTTGGTTGTTTTTTTGCTAGGAGCTAATAACTCCGGTAAATTAGCACCATCAGCCTGCACAACATCCCATCCCAATGGAACATTTTTTATTGTTGGTTCACAATAATACCACTGTGCGTCCTGGAAAGGATTTGTACATACCATACAATATATATGAGACCATTCTGCTTTAGGTAAATGGCCGTTTCTATGGATATACCTTTTTAGACCACCGCTGGAAGCACGACCACTTATCACAAGTTTCCATGGAAGACGCATAGACTCAAAGAAGGAGCAAAGCAATATCGCCATATCATCGCAATCGCCATAACCTACTCTTAAAGTATAGTTGGGATCTTGTAAACGTTCTCCTGGTTCATTGACATAGTAGATGTTTTCTTGTACCCATTTAAGTAACGCTGAACACTGTCCTACGTAATCCCTAGACTGCACTCCATAGCCACGAAGAATATCTACACACTTTGTTGCAATTTTAGGGTCTCTCCCATATCGCAAAATGATGTCAGAAATAACATCCATGCGTGCATTGTCATCACCGTTTGCCCAATTAGGTAAATGGTATACTTTAGGATCAGGGCGATCTAACTGTTTCATATTTCCGATATTTTGCATAATAAAAAACCTCTCACCGATTATACATGATTACCATGATCGATGAGAGATTACGAAAATTTGTAGTGCTACATCATTGATTATTTATCGGATGACTCATCTTCTGATTGAGCTGGCTCCATTTCCTCAGCAGTGGCATCGTCGTATTCATCTTGTTGTGTAGGGATATCATCATCAGAATCATAAAGTAATGTATCGAATCCTAGCATATCAGAAAGTTTTTGATACTCTGCCAAGATTGCTTCATCATTTTCAGGCGGAGAAATGTAAATAGTATCGCTCTCCTCTTCGTAGTCTTTCAAAGAAGCTTCATATGCGAAGTATTGTGCATCGACTTGTACACGCACAGACTCAGTAGCATCTTCTCTTTGTTCTTCGGGTATCTGAGCTAATGTAAGATTAATAGCTTGGTTCTTAAGTTGTTGAAGTATAAAGAAGCGTTGATTAGGAAAAACACGTCTTACAGTTATTTCTATCCAACCTTCTGGTAAATCTACAGAAGCTGAGTCTGTTTCTTCTTCTGTTGGTGCTACGCCGGAAAGCGCACATATATATTCGTCTTTCATTTTTTATTCCTCTTGGTCTAGGGGGTTTGGGTATCGCAAAAAATCTGATAGTTGGTGGAAAAGAATACTCGTTACTTGCGTAAAGTTTTCAGCCATGTAGCGAACAGTCTCATCTGATATAGAATCATCTAAAAGTTCACGCATGATGAGTGTCGTTCCACTTCCTTGATCGTATTGATGTTTCATGTATTTGTAGAGTTCTCGACCCTTTATATTCTTGGCTAAGTCTTCGATGATCTGACCTCTTGGAGGTTGTTCCCCTTCGGTGTCGAAATTCAATGACCATGTCTCGAAAAGATCAGTTGCTACCTTCTTTCCTTTGCTAAAAGCATCATTAGGAGATTGGTATTTATCCATTTGAAGAGGTTCATGTACTTCTTGGATGTTTTCTTCACTATCTCCATCATCCCACTCAATACTTTCCTCTTCTTCGTCTTCCTCTGACACCTCGTCTGAATTTTGGTCTTCGGCTACCTTTGTTTTAATTGTTTCAATTACGTTTGCGGTTTTATCACTTAGTTCACGGTCAAGTAGGATGAACTTTTCTATCCACCCAAAAATACAGTCCATCTCATCTTTGCTTATTTCTATTTTACCTTTATATTTCACTTTGTTATACTCCCATTGGTATTTCAGCAGGCACCATGCCTGAAGATTGTAATTCAGCGACGAATTCTCTTGTAAATTCATCGGAACCCCCGGCTTCGGTCACAGTGTAGTACACGGAGGTTTCCATAATATAAGCAAGAACAACAGGTTGTTCCATTAATTTAATGGTTAATATTTCTTGCCACTTTGATTTATCGGATTTCACCAACTCAGCTACCATATTTCGAGCTGCTATTCGTGCAGTTTTTTGATCACCTAACGGTAGACTAATCTTCGGTTTACTGGTTTCCGGTTTTGGTTGATTGATACTTTCTTGAGGAGTATTTTTTCTCATCGGTGGGGGATTGTTTAATTGATCTGCACTCATCCGCATGACATTTTCAGATTGAGCTGGAACAGCTTGCGGTTGGGGTTGTGTCTGCTGAGCCATGAAATTAGGGCTCGGTGCATCGATCATAGGAGCGGGTCTTCTTCTTGGTCGTGGTCTAGGAGGCGGAGGTGGTGGAGGTGCGATACCTGCTCCCCCATCTGGTCCACCCATCATACCCCCTAAACCACGTGCCGCCATTACGACTTTTGCGATATCACCCGCAGCACCTAACATATCAGGAATCTTTCCTAAAATACCGCCCTCAGAAGACTCATCCTCTCCATCACCGTCATCTGATCCGCCTATACCCAAAGCACGTTGGATAACATCTTGTGGCTCCAACCCAATTCCTTTTAATAGACCTGTAATTTTAGGGAGCATTCCAGTAATACTATCTTGACCCCTTGCCGCTATTTCCATTTTTGAGAGTTCCAACATCTTTTGGTTGTGTTCTCTGTCTCTTTCTCTGGACATATCCAGCTCTTTGATCATTAGCTCATGTTGCCGTTTCCGTTCAACTTCAGCTTGTGCTCTCATGTCACGCTCTTGACTTTCTCTTCGCGTAGCCGTTTCACGTTGTGTCTCTCGTTCCAACATCGACATTTGCATCAAACGTTCCTGGTGTTCTCGATCACGCTGTGCTTGTATTTCCATTTGTTTTTGGCGAAGCTCGAATTCTTGTTTCCTTGTAACTTCTTGCCGTACGAGTTCATCTTTACGATCTTTCTCTCGTCTTTCTGCTTCCTCTCTTTCATGGCGCATTCTAAGCTGGTACTCTTCACGCTCTCTTTGCATTTTACTCTCTGCGTGGAGACGTTCTTGTTCCATTCTCAAGCGCATGTGTTCTATGTCAGTGCGTAAGCGTGCTGAGTCAGATTGTGCTCTTGTACGCATTTCTTCTTTTTCTCGATCAATTTGAGCTTGTAGCGCATCCCTATCAGCCTTTCTTTGTTCTTCTGCTAGCCTCCATTTCTGTTCAAACTCTTGCTCTTCTCTTTTTTGACGTCTATCGTATTCATTTTGATCTCGCCTTCTTCTTTCATCCAAATCTTCTCGTTCTCTTGTGGCACGTGTACGTTCTTGTTCAATACGTTGTTGATCGGCGGAACGTTGTGACTCTTGGTATTGCTGCATCATCGTTTGTTGTTGAGAGAAAATGGATGTCAAAGTCCCTATCAACATTTGTGATTGCTCGTTTTGCATTTGCAATGCACGTTCAGATCTACCTGCTTCATCTGCCATCATTCGTTCGGTTAGAACTTGAATTCCTTGAGCTGTATTGGTAGCGAGATCCACACGTTCTTGTGCTCGTTCTAGATCTGCTTCACGCATCCTATCACGTTCTGAAGTAAGCGTACGTTCAAGTGCTTCTTGTTTCTTTTCTGTCATTTGAAACATTCTGTCATATGCAGCTGACATCTGATTCGCCATCGTAGACGCTGGGTCTTCTTGACCAAAACCTCCGAAACCACCGAATTGATCTTGTTGGTGTTGTTTTTCATCGTATTCTTTTGCATCACGTATTCTTTTCAGAGCAACATGGTGTTCTGAAATGAGCAGAGTAATTTCTTGCCCCATTTCTTGGCCGTTGATATCGATCGGACGCATTTTAAATTGACCTTTACCCTGTGTCGGTCTAGGCATAGCATCGTAAAATGTTTCTACGAAATCTTCTTCGGTTGCTTGGGCATCGATTACACCGAGTCCAACAGGTATCCCATTTTCCCATTTCCAACATCTTAATTGATGGCAAGTAGGGAACTGAGAAGCTTGTGCGAATAACTTTGGAGATGTTGCTCGTCCCTGTACCCCAGATGCTCTATTCCCAAACATGTCACCGCCACTCGTACGACCACCGAGAAACGGTACATCATCCAGCTGAGCCACTGTTGGGTCATTGAAGGATTCTAAACCTCCATCAAATCCACCTAAATCTCCAAATAAACCACCACCTTCATCACCACCATCTTCCCCAAAAAGAGATAATGAGGGTATTTTTGATCTTTTCTCTCTTCTTTGAGAGTCTGATTCTCCTCCCATTGCATTGCCCAAAGCAGAATGATCCTCCGATGCCATCTCAGAATGACCATCAGCGTCTTCTTCAGACCAATCATCGTCTGATCCTACGGGTGGTGGTAACTCAAGATTGGCAAAAGGATCTGGACGATTTTCTGCGGCAGGTTTTTGATCTGAATTACCTTGATCTCCTTTGTTGTCATCTGACAAGTTGGTTTCTTCATTTTCTGATGAATTTTCTTCATTGTTCACATTTTCTCCCTTGGTTGTTGAGACACTTTTCTGCAACTTAATCACTTTTTCCCTGCGCGCACACACATCCGACGAATAATATGTTATGATCATAATACTATGGCAAAAATACGAATATGGGACTCAAAAAACAATAAGACTGAGGAAGTAGGTAGTTCCCCTATTTCCAGCCCCGCGCAATCAGTTGGTCAAACGGTCACTACCGCAGATTATTACAATAGCCCGCTGGCAAAAAACAATAATCGTGGGAAGACAAAAAACAACAACGATATCGAAGGACTTCGTATCTCCTCACCTCTTGGAACAGCTCCAAAAGAAGACTCTTCTCAAAGAGAAGGATCCTTTGAAACTGTAAAAAAATACAAGGTACTAAAGAGAAGACAACGTAGACGTCAAGCTATGTCGATCTCTGTATCAGAGGAAGAAGAAGATTTGCTTCGACAAGGTGCTGCCGAGGAAGGAATGTCCTTTTCTGCGTGGGCAAGGAAACATTTGTTTCGAGCTATGAAGACCAAAATGCCGAAACGTCCGGATGGATAGTCCGGGACACACAACAGTTTTTTTTAGTAAAATAGCAGGCTGATGTTGACATTCATTAATACAATTGTTAACATACGTGCAGGATGGTTATCCTATCTGTTAGTCAGTTTGGTTCGAGGGAGCGTGTGGTGCGCTCCCTCTTTTCAATTGGACGTAGTGGAAATGGCATTGAGAACAACAAAGCTCCGAAATACACACTCATACGTGAAAAAAAACATCACGTATGCTAGCGACTGTAATCATGTAGGTGTGCGATACACGGTATCATACATTCCAAACGTGTGAATTCTACGACCCAAAATCTCAGAAAGTGACAAACATGACTCCGAAATACACACACGAGCGAAATAAAAAAAAGCCCCCCGCACGAGGCGGGAGAGCACAATGGCTACTTCTTCTTGGTCACTTGATGGCGGGCACGAAGTTTCTTGATTTCGGCATGCAGCTTGCTAGGCTCCCATCCCTCATCTTTCGAAGTTGCGCTGAGTGCTTGTTGCTCCTCCCCAAGCGTTAGCTTTATCGCCTCTCCGTCCGTTGGG
>UEXM01000080.1_pt1 | contig 65241 bp, 55 predicted proteins | sample 1796661 | NCBI WGS metagenome assembly UEXM01 (sample SAMEA4772469, study PRJEB27181) | metagenome | reverse complement strand
AACCACTAGGCGACTAAAGGAACGCTGACGGAGTGATCCATATAGCAACAGGATGCGCGGCTTATGAGTAGACGGCTGGGCCCGGTATACGCTGTCGGTAGTGGGACGCTGAAAGCAGTCGTTATCGAGATTGGGTAGATCGTTCATGGCACGGTAACTTCTTTCGTAATAATTGAGGCTATCTTCGCGACAAGCATCGCTTACCCTCACTGAAGAAGTATCAGTGGGCGCTGACAGATGCTTGATCACTAACGGTTTTGATTTCGCTATTAATGCTATTCGCTGGCTTCTTCAAACCAGTGCGAGGTACGGTTGATAATCGCTACCAGTGACAACATCACAGGCACCTCCACCAGCACCCCGACCACGGTCGCCAAGGCCGCACCAGAATGCAGACCGAACACACTGATAGCCACCGCCACAGCCAACTCGAAGAAGTTGCTGGTACCGATCAGGCAGGCCGGGCCTGCCACGTTATGCTTCAACCTCAGCCGTTTTGCCGCCCAGTAGGCAATGGCAAAAATACCGTAGGTCTGGATCAATAGCGGAATAGCAATGAGCACGATGGCCATGGGCTTGGCAAGAATGGTTTCCGCCTGGAAACCAAATAGCAGCACCACTGTGGCCAGCAGGCCCATCACACTGACGGGCTTGAGCCGATGAACAAAGGCGGCAACCCTCTCCTCGCTCCTCAGCCAATGACGTGTTGCCATTCCCGCCAGTAATGGCATAACCACATAGAGCACCACTGACAGCACCAAGGTATCCCAAGGCACAGTAATATCGCTCACCCCCAGCAACAAACCGGCAATAGGCGCAAAGGCAAATACCATAATGATATCGTTCACCGACACCTGTACCAGGGTGTAATTTGCATCGCCCTTAGTAAGCTGACTCCACACAAACACCATGGCCGTACAGGGCGCCACACCCAACAGGATCATACCGGCGATGTACTCTGTCGCCGTTTGCGGGTCCACCCAACCGGCGAAAAAAACCTTGAAGAATAACCAGCCTAAAGCCGCCATGGTGAACGGCTTTATCAGCCAGTTAACCACCAAAGTCAGTAGTAGCCCGCGGGGGTTGCTGCCGACTTTTTTAATCGCGGTGAAATCAATCTGAATCATCATCGGGTAAACCATTACCCAGATGAATACCGCTACGGCCAAATTCACATGGGCATACTCGAAACCGGCAACCGCTTCAAAGACACCGGGAACGGCTACGCCCAAGCCCACGCCAACAGCAATAGCCAATGCCACCCAGACACTGAGATATCGTTCAAAAAACGGCATTACTGATTATCCATTTCGCGGTGAATTTTTTGCGCTGTTGCGATCAACCCCAACGGGTTCATCGATTCAAAATCCAGCGCGGCCAGTGCTTCTACGCGAGCATGCAGTTCGTTATAGGTAACCTCAAAAGCCCCACGAATCTCGTCGTCAGTTCCCGTTGCATGGGCCGGGTCTTCCAGGCCCCAATGCACTTTCGGGGTATCACCCAACCACACCGGGCAGGACTCACCCGCGGCGGCATCACAGACCGTGATCACCAGATCGATCTTTTCCCCTTCCAGATCATCCATGGACTTGGAGCTGGGAGTGTTCACCGGCACACCGTGGCGGGCGAGCACAGCCAAGGCGTTTTCATTAACCTTACCGGTGGGCATGCTGCCGGCACTCAATCCGTGCAGCTTACCCTTCCCCAGATGATCAGCCAGCGCTTCACCAATGATGGAGCGACAGGAATTACCGGTGCACAAAAACAAGACATTCAGTGGTGTATTCATAACCTTTTCTCGTCATTTAGCCGCAGCACGCGGCACTGGGAAGAGTGATATTCAACGCATCTCGGGCAGGCACTACCAATGCATTAATGACCGCTGTAGCCCACTCCGGCAAAGCCGGGTTCAGCTGGTAATGCATCCAGGTGCCCTGTCGCCGGGCAACCACCAGCTCGCACTGGCGCAACTGGGCAAGATGCCGGGACACGGTAGATTGCGGTGCCTGCATGGCGTCGACCAAATCACACACACAGACCTCTCCTTGACCGTGCAACAGGCAGATCAGGCTGAGGCGAATATCATCGCCGAGGCATTTGCATAGCTGGGAGGGTGTGAGCATGGGTGCGCCATATATTCATATATCCGGAAATACGAATATTATAGAGACAAACGCCACGGAGCAAGCTGTAACGGGCTATTCATTCCAGGATCGCACACCCCTACGTACGTCATGCCACTGCACTACGTTCTTACAATGGTTTCTTAGCACCCTGCTGCACCACCACCGTTGAATGACCCATAAAATGAACCTTGCCGGCGTGACAAAGACAATGATGTCGCCTCCGTCTGTGCAAGCCTGATCCAAATGGATGCTTCATCCATGATAGGCTGCAAACGTACCGATTTACCTGAATGTTAAGCAACCCGTTAACCCCTACGGAGAACGCAAAATTGCCACAAGCATGCCCCTTCCTTTCTCCGCGCGTATACTTACCTGCCCACCATTACCGGGAGACCCGACACCATGCCGTCTTTTGACATTGTTTCCGAGATTGATGAAGTGGCCCTTCGCCATGCCGTTGAGAACGCTAACCGCGAACTTACCACCCGGTTTGATTTCCGTGGCGTAGAAGCCAGCATCGCTCAGAACGGCCTGGCCGTTACCCTGAAAACCGAATCCGATTTTCAAGTACGGCAGCTGGAAGAATTGTTTGCCAAAGCCTGCCTCAAGCAGAACATCAGCGCCGCCGGTGCCGACAAGCCCGAAGAGCTTGAGCACAGCGGCAAGACCTTCTCGCTTACACTGACGTTCCGTCAGGGCATCGAGCAGCCCGTGGCCAAACAGATCGTCAAACAAATTAAGGAAAGCAAGATCAAGGTGCAGGCGTCTATTCAAGGCGACCAAGTAAGAGTGAACGGCAAAAAGCGCGATGACTTGCAGGCCGTGATGACCCTGCTGCGAGAATCGAAAAGCGAAACGCCACTGCAGTTCAATAACTTTAGAGATTAAGCCGCACCGCTTCCTTCCACCCTTAAGCACCAGCAACCGATTACAGGAATAGTTTTATGCCCGCGTCTACTTCAGCCGTACAGCGGCTTAATATGTTTTGGTTCCTGGTGCTCTCGGCACCGCTTTTGATCGGCATCGCCATTGCCGGCCTCGTCTGGTTCGGTAACTACACGGCCTCCATGGAATGGCTGCCGCAAGACACCCTACGTACGGGGGCCATGGGCGCCATGGCACTCATGCTAGTGATTGCCAGGCCGCTGCGTAATGCGCTGCTAGCCCCCTCCACCATTGCCCAGCGATCGATTCAAACCACCACCCCCGCTGACCCTGCCGGAGACACGGCGGTATTCAAGGTTCAAGCCAGCATGTTTATGCTGTTGGCCATTCTCGATGCGGTGTCCATGCTTGTTATCGCTCTTAGCCTAATGCAGGCGGATGCCCTGCTAGCCCTGCTCAACGGTGTTTATACTCTGGTTCTGGCGATTATCGCCCGCCCGGATTTTGCTGCTCTACTAGACGCCACCCGTAACCAACTGACACAAAAGGGATAACCCGCAAAATCAATTCCTATTGAACACCCCAAGACATGGCTTGTTAATGAACACCGTTTAACAAAGCCCTCCGCCACAGGTAAAACAGTGCCCATGATTCATAACAAGGAGAACCATCATGGGTTTCAGGAACGGATACACGCGTTTTGCGGCCGGCCTGGCGTTGCTGTTTGGCTGCCTGCTAACCAACCCAACCCTAGCCGCAGGGCTGATGACCCCAGCGAACAGCTCCCTGCCGCCACTGCAGATTCGCGAGCAACATGTCACCGTGGATGTGGAAGACGGCTATGCCATCACCGAAGTCGAGCAGGTTTTTCACAATCCGAATAACCAGGACCTGGAGGCTTACTACCGCTTTCCTGTTCCCGAAAAAGGCACCGTGGCCGAATTCACCGTGTGGATCGATGGCAAGCCAGTGATCGGTGAAGTACTGGAAAAACAACAGGCCCGCCAAGTCTACGAGCAAGAAAAAGCCGCGGGGCGCGAGGCCGGGCTCACCGAGAAGGACAGCTTCAAGGCCTTCGATGTGAAAGTGCAACCAGTGCGCGCCGGCCAGGATACTCGCGTGCGGTTGGTTTACATGCAACCGGCCTTCGTGGACACCGGCATCGGCCGCTATGTGTATCCGCTGGAAGAAGGCGGTGTAGACGAGAAAAAACTGGCGTTCTGGACCGCCAACGACAAGGTAGAAGAACGCTTCAGCTTTACCCTTAACTTGCGCAGCAGCTATCCGGTGGATGCCCTGCGTCTACCCAAGCACCCCCAGGCGAAGATCCAGCAACTTGGTTCGCAGCAATGGCAAGTGACACTGGATAACCGTAGCGCAAGCACCACCGTTAAAGAGGAAGGAATGAGTGAAAAGGGCGATAACAACAACTTCGCTCCCCCAGCAACCAATGGCCACCCCCCCAGCGCCTTCACCTTGGACCAAGACATCGTTGTTTACTGGCGTCACCAGCAAGAGCTGCCCGGCAGCGTCGATCTAGTGGCTTATAAGGCACCGGGCAAAGACCGCGGCACCTTCATGCTGAGCATTACCCCAGGGGACGACCTGCCCCCGATCACCACCGGTAGCGACTGGGTGTTCGTACTGGATATTTCTGGCTCCATGAATGCCAAACTGGCGACTCTAGGCGACGGCGTCCGCCAGGCCTTGGGAAAACTGCGCGGCAACGACCGCTTCCGTATCGTTCTGTTCGATGACCGAGCCGAAGAACTCACTAGCGGTTTTGTGGATGCCACACCCAATAATATTCGTCAGTACACCCAAAAAATCATGCAGCTCCAGTCCCGTGGTGGCACCAACCTGTTCGGTGGGTTAAGCCTGGCACTGAACCCGCTGGACGCAGACCGGCCCACCGGCATCGTGCTCGTCACCGATGGCGTGGCTAATGTAGGTAAAAACCGACAGAAAGACTTTATCGACCTTCTGGAAGGTCACGACGTTCGGTTATTCACCTTTGTCATGGGTAACAGTGCCAACCGGCCCATGCTCACCGCCATGACCGATGCCAGCAACGGCTTTGCCATCAGCGTCTCCAACAGCGACGACATTGCCGGCCAGATTCTCAACGCCACCAGCAAGGTTACCCACCAGGCCATGAATGACGTGGAGATCGATATCGATGGCATTCGCACCGCAGACCTACAACCCCAACGCATTGGCAGCATTTACCATGGCCGCCAAATCGTACTGCTCGGCCACTATTGGGGTGACGGCCCCGCCACAGTCACTCTTCGCGCCGAGGTGGCCGGGCAAGAAAAAACCTACAAAACCCGCTTCGATTTCCCCGCCCAAGGCGGCAATAACCCGGAACTAGAGCGCCTGTGGGCTTACGCCACCATCCAGGATATGCAGCAGGAAATAGAGTATTTCGGTGAAGAAAAAGATCTCCAGCAGGGGATTACCGATCTGGGGATAGAATATGGACTGGTTACCCACTACACCTCCATGGTGGTGCTTCGTGATGAAGTGTTTAAGGATTACGGCATTGATCGGCGCAACGCCAAACGTCGGGAGCTTGAAAAGCGGGCAAAAGCGCAACGCCAAGCCAGTGCACCTAGCGGTAATCGCGTAGACAACACCCAACCCATGTATAACAGTAATCGCCCGTCTTATAGCGGTGGCAATGGAGGAAGCGGCGGCGCCTTCGGTATGGGCGCATTGCTCCCCTTTTTGATCCTGCTAATCGGTGGAGGGTTACGTCGCCGACACTAGCCCGTTAATGGCTGATGGGTGTGCCGCTCGGCTATGGCTGGGCGGTTTCTTTACATTATGGGGATTCTGAACATGCTTTACGTGCACAGCATAACTTGGGACGTAAACGGTTCAGTCTTCGGCTGTATCTTGAGGCTCCTCCCGTATAAACATGACGCACATTAAAAAAACGACGAAACCTGCAGAGCACAATATCGCGATCGTGCTGAAATACGGTGCGTGACTTATAGTCGACTTCACCCAAGCAAAAGAGCCACCCCAAGCGAAGAACCATAAGCCAAAAAGAGATAAACGCCACGCTTTCGTGCAACATCAGGGCCGCACAAGATTGAGGCTGATCCCACCATCCGCTCCGTCAACGCCCATTGCCCACCCCCTTAGCTCTTCTCTTTTTCTAATTATCTAAGCACTTAATCAACAATCGAAGCGTGCTCAATACCTGTGCATTACAGAACACTGCAATTACAGATACAAAACGACATTTTTAGCCAACACTCGCAACGCAACGAATTTTATACACTCTCTCCAGGGAGTTGGCATTAACAACGCCCTGACGGCTTGTTTCGTATATCCATGTTAGAGGGGGATTCACATGTTACATTTGACCCGATTATTGCTGCTATTGACCTTTATGGCAGCATTAACCGCCTGTGGTGGTGGCAGCGGCGGCGGCAGCTCTACTGATAACACTAGCACCAATCAAGAAACCGGTAATACCGATACTGGCGGTGGCGATACCGGTGGTGGCGATGAGGGCGGTGGTGATGAAGGTGGTGGTGGCGATGAAGGCGGTGAAGACGACACCGTGCCACCGGTGACAGAGGAAGAAGAAGCCCAGCTACTTACTTTGCTGGACACCAACAACCATTTCACCGTATCAGTTTGTCCCCAGGCTCTGCTTGGCACTCAATTGGGCGGCGCTATTGATGTGCTGACCTGTGAAAATGAGGCACTGGAAAATATCTCTCTTGGCAATGACAACCTGCTCGGCCTGCTATGCGCCGACACCGTTGCTGCCACCGAATCCAGCTTACTCAGCAGCGCTACCAACCCGGATTTCCTGCAAGGCTGTATTTTGGAAACCGGGGCTTACTTGAAAAGTACTCTGGCAGGATTGTTGGATAACAGCGGCCCTGTCGGCCAACAACTGTGCCCCAACTCCGCTAATCCAGTAGAGTGCATCATCGAAACGGTTAGCACCGTGCCAGACAGCACCCTTATCGGCGTTCTCGGTTATTTGGGCTGCGAGGATTCATTGAATCCGCAATTGTGCTTAAGCCAAGTGGCTGAAAATCTGGCCATGGGTGAGCCACTAATCGGCACCGTGAATAGCTTGTCCACTGCCCTGTGCCCAATATCCACCCGCGCTGATAATTTTCAGCCCAAAGCATGCTTGACCGAAGTGCTAGGCGGCGTTGGCAGCATTCTTAACCTGACCGGTGGTCTTGGCGAATTGTGCCCTGAAGGTGCGGATCCACTAACCTGCCTGCTGGCCGCCGGTGAAAAGCTGGGCCCTGTGGGCGACCTGCTGGGCGGTGGAGCCATCAACCCAGAAATGTTGACGGGCCTGCTGGCCGGCCTTGCTGAGCCAGGCAACCTGAAACTGCTGGAAACCCTCCCCACTTTGCTGGAGCACATTCCGGTTCTGGGCGACCTGCTAGCTGGGCTACTGAACAACGGCGGCGATCTTTTTGCGCCACTGAAAGACCTGCAAACCCTTCCCCAATTGCTAACGCAGCTCCCTATCCTTGGGGATCTACTCAACGGGATTGCTGGTGGCGATAACGGCGGCCTGCCGACAGATGCCTTAGACTTGGAAAGTCTGCTGAACGGTCTTTCTGGCGAGCAATTAACTGTTGTCACCGACATGCTGGCTGAAATCCCTGTATTGGGTAATGTGATCGACCAGCTGCTAGGTGCCGTGGCCTGTGAATCTGGCAGCCCGTTAGATTGCCTGATTCAATCCGCGGGCCAGTTAGGACAGTTCGGTGAGCTGTTAATCGAAGCCCCTCTGCTGGGCGATCTATTGGAGCCACTACTGGCCACCGTGACCGGTGTGGCAAGCGGAGGCGACCTCCTGGCTGGCGTCGACCTACTCAATGAAGTCCCCGTCGTAGGTGATTTGCTTAACCAGATCCTCACGGTGCTGCAAGGTGGTGCCGGAGATAGCCTTCTCACTCCCGATCTGGCCATGCTCATTGAGCAACCCGCCCTGCAAGGCCTGCTCGACAGCCTGCTTGGCGGCCTGGTGGGTGGCTTGGCAGGCGGCGATCCCAGCCAACTGCTTAACGGCATTCTGGACCAGGATGGCAATTTGCTAGACGCAGTGATCGGCTTGGTACAGTCACTACCGCTAGTGGGCGATCTGGTGGGCTCACTGCTGGTAAGCCTGCTCGGTGAGAATGCTGCCGGCTCGCTGCTAGCTCCGCTTAGCGATGTGCTGGCTGACATTCCTGTACTCGGCCCGGTTCTGGGTGGATTACTAGGCGGTCTGCTCGGCTAACACTGTGAAGGGCGGAGGCCTCCGCCCTGTTCATCGCATCCCTGCATGGCATTCGTGCATGCACATGCACCGCTAGTGACGATTTGCGAAAGGGCCCTTATCCGGTATTCCCTTCCCTTTTCGTCACTCGTTTTCCCCTAATGAACCCTGCCTATCGCCCCTATACCCTCTGATTATTCCAATCGGCTCATACAACGCTTTCTTGTTCTCGCCGGTTTGCTACAGTGAGTGTCCATTCTCAAGCCAAGGACGCGAACCATGAGCATTGCAGTTGGCGACAATCTTCCTTCTATCACTCTGAAAACCAACGGCCCTGATGGACCCCAGGACCTCAGCACCGGCGACTTTTTCAAAGGGCGCAAAGTAGTCCTGTTTGCCGTGCCCGGGGCGTTCACCCCTGGCTGTTCCAACACCCATATGCCCGGCTTTGTGGTTAACGCCGATGCTTTGCTGGAGAAAGTCGATGCCATTGCCTGTATGGCCGTGAATGATGCCTTTGTGTTGGATGCTTGGCAGCAAGATCAGAATGCCGAGCGTGTTACCATGCTCGCTGACGGCAACGCAGAACTGGCCAAAGCGCTGGGGCTGGAGCTAGATGCGACCGGCGGCTGCATGGGCATTCGCAGCAAACGTTTCGCCCTGATTGCCAACGATGGTGTGGTGGAATATCTGGGCGTGGATGACAAAGGCGTGGACAAGAGCAGTGCAGAGACCGTGCTCAGTCAGCTATAAGCACAATAGAATAGATAGCATGCCGGACCATTCCGGCATGCCGTGTGCTACCAGGGTGCCGTTGAAAACCCCTTGCGCGCTCAGCGTGCAAAGAGTTTTCAGAGGCGCCCTACAGCCATTAGATCTCTAACGCCAACCCCAGAGTCACTGTAAAGTCGTCTTTCTCAGGGGTAATGCCATCACTATCAGGTTGCGGGCTCTCGATACGTTTCCAAGTGCCTGCCAAGCGCACGTCTAGCCGGCTGGTCAGATCCACATCCAGAGCCATATAAAAATCATGCTTGGCCCGCCCCGCTTTGGTTTCAGTTATTGTGATCTGGTAGTCCACCTGAAGATCAATATTGTCAATCACATCCTGATCATAATTAGTGCCTAACAATAATGCCGGTGTCGACACGATACGATCTTCACCTGACCCCACATCCACATACTCAGTGCGCTGATAACCCGGACCCGCCGACACCGCCCAATCAAATTTAGGCGTCTCCACAATTTGATAACCCGCACCAAATCCAACGGTCCATTCCGATTCACGGTTCTGAAAAGGGTCGCGATAATATTCCGCTTGGACTGGCCGCAAGAACCATCTATGACTGATACGATAATCGTGTGTCAAACTAGCCGTATGGTTATTGGCCAGCTTTTCAGATTCCGATTCTGAATAGTTTCCGGTATAACTCATTCGAGTATTATTTTTTACCGTTCGACGCTTCAGCTCAGCCTTGGCATTAAGGTCTTTCTGTTCCACATTCCCGCTGCGAAAATTGGCACCCGCCGAAAGATCCGCAGACCATAAATCGAACTCTCTAGGTGACGCAGAAGCAATGCCAACCACCGCAGCAAAATTCACTGGATGCCCGCCCACTATCAGCTTACCGCGCTCAGTTTTCAGACTCCCCAATATCACTTCGCCGCCGTCAAGCAACACCGACATAACCCGGCCGGTACGAATGTAAGCCACATCATCCCAATCAATAGAAATCAATCCAAAATGGCTACTGTCGATCTCTACGGATTCCTCGTGCAGAACCTGGATGCGGCCTTTCACCCACTCTCCCGTATCCAGTTGTATCCAATCCCATTGCTGAATATCAAACGAAGGCGGCTGCCATATTTCCGGTGGCGTTTCGGCGGTATCAAATGTCTGGGCAGCCAAACCCATAACAGGCCAGTTACCAACAATAAAAGAAGCAGCCATGAGGGCCGCCTTTACTGTCTGGCTTTTAAGGGCACCAGACTGATTCACCAACGAGAACATTTGCTGGTCGTTAACTGCTGTAGTCATTACTTTCCGTAGGGGGTTGCCTCGTAGGGGTTACCGCCCAAAGCCGCAGAGATATCAGCAATGGCTTTCTGGGCTCGCACACTGTTACCTGCTTCGTCTAACAAAGGGGAAATTGCCGCAATGCCAAACTTGCCCGGTGAGACCGCTATGATACCACCCCCTACCCCACTTTTTGCTGGAAGCCCGGTTCTATACAGCCACTTACCCGCATCGTCGTACAGCCCCGCTGTCGCCATTACCGCCAAAATTTCCGGCATATCTTCAGGCTTCACCAGCACTTTACCAGTGATCGGATTGGTGCCTGCATTAGCCAATGTCGCCGCCATGGTGCCCAAGTCTTTGGCGTTCACGCCCACAGAACACTGACGGGTATAAATATCGGTCGCTTGCAGCGGGTCACCATCGATATGACCATAGGCATACATCAGATGAGCAATGGCTTGGTTTCGCTGGTTGGTGGCCGCTTCTGATTTGTAGATGTCTTCCAGTACCGTAAGTTCTCGGCCGGCAAAATCACTGTAATAACCGAGAAGTTTATTCCAGATTTCGTTGTAGCTTTTACCGGAAACCATGCTGGTAGTCGTGATCGCACCAGCATTAACCAGCGGGTTCATTTCATGCCCTTGGTGCTGCTCAATGGCATTGATAGAATTGAAAACCTGTCCCGTTGCGTCCACACCTACCTTCTTGGGCAGCGCGGCAATACCTTTCTCCTCCGTGACCTTAGCCATGGTAAAAACTTTGGAAATAGATTGAATGGATACTTCGGATTTTATATCACCGGCGGTGTAGACTTTCCCATCCACAGTTACCAGCACAATACCGAAAATACTTGAGTCCACCTTGTCCAGCGCCGGAATGTAATTTGCGTTAGCACCTTCTTTCAAATTTTTATACTTTTTATAGGCCGAACTTAAAGCATCGTTAATTTTTTCTTCGCTGATCCTGCTCTCTATTGGCGGTATCTGCTGCGTTTCAGGTTCGGCCAAACAAGTGGAGCTTACCACCGCTAGCATGCCTGTAAAAAAAAGGCTGACGAACCTAGCTGAATGCTGCATTACTTATTTCCCTTCTGATGATTCAACCAAGCCTCTATCCCCCTCTCACGCCTCATCAACCTCAGACCTAATGAGAAGAATGATTTAATCGCTCATATTTTATAGGGTGATACCCATTATTCGCTTTCGATAGAAGCATAATTTTTTTAGAGTGTCACGGTGGAGGCGCGTAAAGCTTTTCAAAATAGTGACACGCATGACGACGCTCAAAAAAAAACCAGCTAACCTCTACCATTAAGATTAAGCTGCAAACCATGACAACACCGCAACCGAGAAAGGCAACGACAATCATTCACGCCTCACATTCAAGGTCATCATGAGCATTCTACAACTCCCCCATGCGCGCCCCGATACCATTCTTATCGATTGGCATGCCACTCTGGTAGACACCCATGACGCCATGTATCACGCTGTCGATGATATCCTGCCTCAGCTACAGTCTCTCGGTCTCGGGGATCGGTTACTGGACCCAGATGAGTCCAAGACCATCGAAGACGCCAAGCTTCTAATCTACGTGAAAAATCATCACCGTCTGCACCCAAAAATTGTCACACAACGAAAGATTTCTCGCACCGATATTTTCGAAGTGTTGTTTGGTGATGACCAGGATGCCAAGAGCCGTGCTCACCATGCCTTCGATCAGGCCTACCGGAAATATGTGGCCGAAGTACATCCACTGGAAGCAGATATCCGCCAACAACTGGAACACCTTCGTGAATTGGGCGTAAAAATCGGCTTAATCTCCAATCGCAAACGGGAATTCCTGGAACACGAACTGGCCCTGGTAGACGGTAATGGCTGGGAGGATCTATTCGATGTAGTGGTCTGCGGAAACGATGTGGAAGAACGCAAGCCGTCACCACAGATGCTATTAAAAGCCCTGGCGATTCTTGACAAGGAACCCGCTGAAAGCTGCTGGTATGTAGGCGACAGCACCACCGACGTAATCGCTGCCAAAGAAGCCTGCGTCACCTCTATTTTCTATAATGGCGCGGGCTGGGGTCAGGCTTGGCTGGATAAAATTTTCCCGCATACGGTCAAACACCCGCACCGCCCGGACGCCGTAATCAACAGCATCGCGGAACTCACCAGTTTGGCCCGTCACCTACTTGCCCAGCACATGCGAGTAAAACGTGCTCGCGACTGAATTGAAAATTACCATAATGGCGACAGGCGATCACCCCCCGGCTCCTCCCATCCTTATGCGGCACATTTAGGCTAAAAAAACAGCACGGGCTCTCTATAAACCAATACCCTGCACGCTTTCACCAGCGATGTATTGGGTATGAATGCTGCCACCACCCGGATAATTCTCCGTCTTCCTGATTGCGATACCCACATTCAGCAAACAACCGAAGCCGCTTTAAGCTGCCATTTTTTCCGCCCGTTTAAGTAAAGCTCAAGCAGCCTTTAGCCACTGGGCAGGAGGCATCCCAGCAGCGGTATCAGGATGGGGCCGCGCACGCGGCCTGCTGTTGTTCGACTGTAATACGTTGCATGACGCCAATGCCGATATGTCACTGGCCCCTCATGCAGTGAAGAAGCCTTGGCCAAGATTTTGGGGCCGCACGCCGCATCGGCTATGGCAGCCCAACGACCTTTGAAAATCGCGGGTTTGTGGAAGCTCTGCTGCCCCTAGTCAGTCAGTCGTTTTTATGCCGAAAGAATGCTTGGATACTGGAAAAATCCTTATCTGAGTAACCATGATTGCCATGAGCGGCATACAGGCTTTTCGCCAAATTTCCCATGGGCGTGGCGGACTGGGTGCTGAGGCCGGCCTGTAATGCCAAGCCCAGATCTTTATTCATCAGCTTTACCGCAAAACCGCCTTCGTAATTTTTTGACGACGGCACATTTTCCATCACGCCGGGCCAGGGGTTGTACTTATCCAGTGACCAGTTATCACCAGAGCTGGCTTTCATGATATCGGACAATACCGCTGGATCGAGTCCATGGTCTGCGCCCATTTGTAGCGCTTCAGCGGTACCGATCATATGGATAGCCAGAAGCATGTTATTGCATATTTTTGCCAACTGACCGGCGCCATTATCCCCGGCACGAAATACCTGCGCGCCCATGCATTCTAGAACCGGACGAGCACGATCCACCGCCGCTTGCGGCCCACCGCAGATAAAGGTTAACGTCCCTGCCTTGGCTCCACCCACACCGCCAGACACAGGCGCATCAATCATCACCCTGTCTTGCTCTTTGGCTATGCTTGCCACGTCACGGGCAGTATCCGCATCGATGGTGGAGCAGTCGATAATCAGTGCGTTTTCGTCAATCTGTTGCAGTACGCCATCGTCGCCCAGGTAAAGTCCGCGCACAGCACCGGCAGAGGGAAGCATGCTGACAACCACCTCGGCACCCTGCACCGCTTGCGCTGCACTACTGGCCGCTTTGGCGCCTTCTTTCACGGCACCGTCGAGCAACTCGGGAACCAGATCAAAGGCGGTGACATGGTGGCCAGCCTTAATCAGGTTGGCCGCCATGGGCCCACCCATATGGCCCACACCAAAGAATGCGATTTCCATTGTTATCTCTCCTTGTTTTGTTGGAGTGGCAAGAGCGACGCTTGAGCCGCAAATAAAACTGACACCGTTTGGGCGAGCAGATTCGCAGCTGGAGTATCGCTCTTGCAGTGATTGCTTAGTTATAGAAACGACAAATCTTTTAGCACATTGCGCGCGATAATCACGCGCATGATTTCATTGGTGCCTTCCAGAATCTGGTGAACCCGCGCATCGCGCAGATAGCGCTCCAACGGATACTCACTGATATAGCCGTAACCTCCGTGCAATTGCAGTGCTTGGTTGCAGACGTTGAAACACAGATCCGTGGCCATCCGCTTGGCCATGGCGCACAGCATGCTCTTGTCACTGTGGTTTTGATCCAGTTTCCAGGCAGCCAAGCGTACCATCTGCTGTGCCGCTACCAGTTCCGTTGCCATGTCTGCCAGGGTGAATTGCACCGTCTGAAAATCGCTAATGGCCTGGCCAAATTGTTTACGTTCCTGCACATATTGCTGCGCCTGATGTAGCGCTGCCTGAGCGGCCCCCAGCGAACAGCTGGCAATATTGATGCGGCCACCGTCCAACCCACCCATGGCAATCTTGAAGCCCTGCCCTTCTTCACCGATCAGGCACTCCGCCGGAATTCGCACATCCTCCAGGATGACCGCTCGGGTGGGCTGACTTTTCCAGCCCATCTTGGCCTCGTTACGGCCATAGCTAACCCCTGGCGCATCTGCGGGGACAGCAAAACAGGAAACCCCGCCAGCACCAGGGCCACCCGTGCGAGCCATCAGCACTAGCACATCGGTATCTCCAGCGCCGGAAATAAAGGTCTTGGCGCCATTCAACAAGTAGTCGCCATTATCTTTTTTTGCCGTAGTCGAAAGTCCCGCAGCGTCCGAACCTGCATTCGGTTCCGTGAGGCAATAGGAGGCCAGTTTTTCGCCACTCATTAGACCTTCCGCCCAACGTGACCGTGTCGCATCGTTACCGAAGCGGGTCAACATCCAGGTAGCCATGTTATGAATGGTGATAAAGGCTGTAGTCGACGTGCACCCTTGCGACAATTGTTCGAAAATTAATGCAGCATCGAGACGGGACAAACCCATGCCACCATGCTCTTCATCACAATAGAGGGAGCAAAAACCTAACTCTCCGGCTTTCCGAATAGCGTCCTTTGGAAAATAGCTTTTCGCATCCCATTCGGCGGCATAGGGAGAGAATTCTTTTTCAGAAAACTGCCTCGCCGTTTCGCGGAACGCTTGCTGCTCTTCAGTAAAAGAAAAATCCACAGTTTTTCTCGCCGTTATTTTCTATAACTCATACTCAACACGTTAGTTGAGCGTTCAATAGCACGAGCGTTTTCCAGGAAAATTTTTTCATTAGAAATCACTATTACGTTTCCCCGTAAACGCCCGATATTTTCAATCTTCTACTTCAAGTTAATGCTCATGTTGGGTCCCGAAGCAACCGGGATATCGGAGTCAAACCAGCGGCTAGTAACCGTCTTGGTTTCCGTATAAAAACGCACACCCTGCTTACCATAAGCGTGTTGATCACCATAGAACGAGCCCTTCCAGCCAGTGAAGCTGAAGAAGGGCAGCGGCACAGGAATCGGCACATTGATACCCACTTGCCCGACTTCTACTTGGTGCTGATATTTACGTGCCGCAGCGCCGTTGGCGGTAAAAATGGACGTACCGTTACCATAGGGGCTGTTGTTAACCAGTTCCAGGGCTTCTTCTAGTGAGTCCACGCAAACGCAGCACAACACCGGGCCAAAAATTTCCTCCCGGTAAATCGCCATGTCGGAAGTCACATCGGTGAATAACGTTGGGCCAACCCAGTTACCGTCCGGCAATCCTTCCACGGTGCAATCTGATCCATCCAGCAAGCAGGTAGCACCTTCTTTTTTACCCTGTTCAATCATGCTCAGCACTCGCTGTTTGGCGGCCGGGCTGATCTGCGGGCCATAGGCCGCTTCCGGGTCATTCCATGCTCCGGGGCGAATTTGAGCAAACTGGCTGGCCAACTCATCGATCCAGGCTTTCGAATCGCCCACGAACACCGCCACACTGATCGCCATGCAGCGCTGACCCGCCGCCCCACAAGAAGAACCCACGAGGCTACTAACAACCTGTTCCTTGTTGGCGTCCGGCATGATCACCATGTGATTCTTGGCGCCGGCGAAGCACTGCGCGCGCTTCATGTTGTCGGTTGCGGTGCGGTACACGTGCTGCCCCACTGGCACGGATCCCACGAACGATACCGCTTTAATATCAGGATGCTTAAGCAACGTATCGACCTGCTCCTTACCGCCGTGCACCACCTGTAACAAGCCCGGCGCTGCGCCAGCCTCTTGAAATAACTCTGCCAGTCGATTCGGCGTCATCGGATCTTGCTCAGAAGGCTTGAGCACAAAGGTATTACCGGCGGCGATGGCCAGCGGGAACATCCACAGGGGAATCATGGCCGGGAAGTTGAACGGGGTAATCCCCGCGCATACCCCCAAGGGCTGGGTCCAGGAGTGGGTATCGATGCTGCGCGCCACGTTCTCCACGGTTTCGCCCATCATCAGCGACGCGATGTTGGCGGCCTGCTCTGCCACTTCGATGCCACGCCAAACGTCGCCCTTGGCATCCTCAAAGGTTTTACCGGTTTCCTGGCTGAGAATCTCGGCAATCTCATCGTGATGTTCTTTCAGCAGCGCCTGATAGCGCAGCATCAAGCGCGCTCGCTCCGACACCGGCACCTCTTTCCAGGTTTGGAAGGCCGCCTTGCCCGCCGCAATGGCCTGCTCCATTTCCTCGGCGGTGGCCGCCGGGGCTTCGCACAGCGTCTGCTGGGTGGCCGGGTTGGTTACCGCAATCCACTGGTCAGTTTGGCTGGCAACAAATTCGCCATTAATCAGCAAAGGTAATTGGTGGGCCATCGGGGGTCTCCATTCTTTTCGGGGTCAGGTTGTCGGGCTCAGAGCTGGGGGGCCAGCGTGAAGCATGTCTGCGTAAAAGCGTGATTCCAGTTGTAGCACAGCTGGTGTGTTATGCAGATAGCCACATTTGACAGAAGATAGACTATATTGCTGTTTATGGAAATCGTAGAACAACCCACCGCCAAAACCTCTCACTGGCCATTACCGGCCAGAGGGCAACGCACGGTCATTCCACCTTCGGTGCTATCCAGTGTCCGTGATCACCCACTCTGTTCCGGCTGCATGCCCCACGGGGTGGGCTTTTATCCCCAGGCCAGCGGGCATCGAATGGAACGCCAGCAACCCGCAGATGATCTGCTAATCTATTGTGTGTCCGGGGCAGGGGAAGTCACTTACGGGGGCCAAAGTCACCCCGTTGAAGCCGGTGATCTATTGCTATTACCCGCGGGGCTCGCTCATCGTTACCGCGCCAATCCACAGCATCCATGGAGTATTTACTGGGTACACCTGGGCGGGCATGAGGTGCAACGATATTTCGATGAAATTGCCGGCCAATCACACGCCGGCATCCACAGGGTGAGGGTCGGCGTACATTCACGTCTGGCGGAAGATTTTCAGGCGCTGATGGCCGCCGCCACCAACGCGCAACCCGAGCATCTGGTTTATGCGGCCAATCTGTTGCGCAGCCTGCTTGCCTACGCCTCCTTGATGCGCCGCCAGCACCAGGTCCGCCATGCCACTCTGGATGTATTACGAGTAAACAGTTATCTACAAACGGCGATCGACCGGAGACTCAGCCTAGACGACTTGGTGACCGCCACTAGCGACTTGTCCCGTTACCATTTTATTCGCGAATACAAACGCCAGACCGGACAAACCCCCATGCAGGCATTTCAGCGCATTAAAGTCAGTCACGCCTGCTATCTTCTGGACATCAGCGACGATAGCGTGGCAACTATTGCTCTGCAGCTGGGCCATGACGATCCGTATTATTTTTCTCGGCTTTTCAAAAAAATGATGGGGATTTCGCCGCAGAAATACCGAAAAGAAAGGGGAAAGAAATAATTGAATAATTTATGGCCGGCCTTCCCAGCTCATGGTTAACATCTGATAATTTGTTTCGCACTGGAAAACATAGGCGTAACCGCTATTGCCAAACCAGAACGGGAGGGTATCAGCGGACCCCATTTGCAGAATAAATTTCATCGTCTTATTGCAACAAGAACATAACGGATAACTGGCCTCGCCCACCCAGTGAGGCCACCCGAGAAATTTGTCCCCCGAGCGTGGAGCATAGTGGTGAGATTGAAGCAGATCACCCATGCCAACCGGCACATCTTCATTGTTCGCCACCGGCTCCTGTCGATCCGGAAAATCCGCCGTCCACTGCCAACCGGTCAATGATTGCTCGATAAACGCGTCGGGGATATTGACGGGCAAAGCATCAAAACCTTTCGCCTGCTGGCGAGGGATTACCCGCACCAATGTAGCATCAGAAAAAGGCAGGTGCGCATGCCCCAGCACCTCACAGTCTTCCTCTGCGTTCGTGCAGTAAAACACCTGCAACACGCCATCACCGAATGCGCTGCGGGCCTCGACAGGCAAATCCAGCGAATCAAGCTGCACAAACAACTGCATGGGCTGGTGGCAGTGACCGCAGCATGGCCAAGCTTCGTTCGGCTTCAGCAGCGGCAAACCGCCAAATTTGGAGCGCGCACCCGGCACCGCCGGCCCCACTCGAGGGCGCCAGGCAGGGCGGGACAAAATAGCCAACTTGTGTTTAATCTCTTCCGGTAGCATGACACGCCCTCGTATGGTCGTATCATGCTCGCCTTCACGCAGTGCTGGCGCAATGAACGAGCTTCAGTTACCCGCTGTCAGGGCGTTTTTACCGGCTCAACGGCGTGCAATTATCTGCCCCGCTCTGCGTTCTTACCTTCCGCGCTCGGTTCAAGAGGGATTCAATGTCAGCGTAGCGGTCATGCCAGCGGCCAGCACCGTGTTTTCGGGCAGGCTATCGGCATCAATCGACACCCTAACTGGCACTCGCTGGGCCAGCCGCACCCAGTTGAAGGTCGGATTCACATCCGCTAATAGGTTGGCGCCAGTGGGGTTATCCTGGTCGGCGATACCGTGGGCAATACTGTCCACCGTGCCATTGGCACGGATGCCACTAAGCAGGCGCACCTGCACCGCGTCCCCCACATGCACATTGGGCAGCTTAGTTTCCTCAAAGTAGCCGTACACCCAGAAATCGTGTCGATCGATCAAAGCCATATGGGCCTGGCCGACATGGGCGTAGTCACCCGGATACAACTCCAGGTTGGTAACATAGCCATCCACCGGGGCACGCACTTCCGTACGCTCCAGATTCAGTTGCGCCAATGCCAAGGCCGCGTTGGCCTGCTGAAGCCGAGCCAATAACTGCTGCTGACCGGCCGTGGCCCGCTGATGGCTGGCCTGGGCAGCCTGCAATTGGGCCTCGGCTGCCTCGGCACTGCTGTGAGCGTTGTCACGCACTTCTCTGGAGACCGCCTCGGCAATCCGATCACGGCGGCGGGATTCCGCCTGACGCATGGCAAATTCCGCCCGCGCTTTGGCAGCACTGGCTTGAGCGGCACGAATATCGGCACCGGCTGCCCGTGCTGCGGCCTCAGCGGCCTGCTGATCCGCTTGCGCTTGCAGCAAGGCATTCTGGTAACGGCTACGGTCGATCACGAACAACAAGTCGCCCCGCTGCACGGCCTGGTTATCCGCCACCGGCACCTCCGTAACTAACCCCGATACATCCGGCGCTACCTGCACCACCCGTGCCCGCACCCGGCCATCGCGGGTCCAGGGGGAATACATATAGTGCTGCCACAAGGCCCAAGCCAGCAGGGAGGCCAACGCCACTGTCAGCAGCGTTACCGAAGCCCGGATCAGGGATTGGGTTTTCATTGTTTTCACTCCTTTACTGCATGGCCAGCAAACCTAGGCCACCAAAACAGCAGAAAAATACAGCCACCCGGAACAGGGGCGGATGCCAGACATAGCGGTACAGCCCATAGCGACCGCCTACCCAGTCCACCGCCCACTGCAGCAGCAAGCTAATCACGAACACCAGCAACAGGCTGGGCACCAACGCATCCAACAGCGCAATTTCACGGGGCATCAGTCGCCGCCTCCTGACGTGAAGATAAATGAGGGGATAAAGGCGCAGCCAACACCGAAGCGGTATCCAGCAGAGCCAAACGCAACAGATGGAGCTGACGCAGGGCAGGGCGGTCAGACACCGCCGCCATGGCCGTATCCAGCGCCCGCAATGCCCGCTGACGGGCGCTTTCTTGCTTGCCTGCATCACTGCGATACAGCGCCGCAAACGCCTCCAGCACGGCGACAACCACGCCCTGCTGATCGTCGGGCAGCGAGGCCTGCACACGACGTAATTCCACCACCGCCCGGCCGGTTTCATGTACCGACAATGCCCAGGCTAGCCAGTCACGGGCTCGCGGGCCGGCATGCACCATGATCTGCATGAACAGGTCCCGGGTGGCACTTTCAACGCGGTCTCGCAGCCCTGGCAACGGCAACTCACAGGCACGGGCAACCTGAGAGCGCAGCTGGCGCAACAGGCGGTTACGTAGCCAGCGGTTGCTGGAGGCATTGCCGAACAAACTGAATGCCACCGCCACCGCCAGCACACCGACAATTTGGCTGATGCCTTCGTTGACCACATACACAGGATCAAAGGTCATCGGGCTGTGCAGGTTCAACAGGTAAATAAAACTGAGCACGTAGCCGGTCCCGTAGCCCGCCAAAGTCGGGCGGGTCGTCAGGTACAGCCCGATGAGCAGAAACGGCAATATCCCGGCCACCATCAACACAAAGCCATCCATGTGAGTGAGCACCATAAACTGGCAGAGAAAGGCCAGCGGCATGCCGGTGGCGAAGCCCAGAGTAATCTGCCGCACTACCGCCGAGGGATTTGGCGCACTGGCAAACATGCCGGTGAAAATAGTTGCCAACATCATGGCACTACCGCCATGCACCCAACCGGACATAATCCAGAAACTGCCCATCACCAACATTGTGACCGTGGCGCGAACGCCGCACACCAGCGCGCCGAGGCGGTCATTACCGTGCTGAAACACCACCTGTTTCTGAGCGGCTGTGGGCACGCCGGGGCGGCGCAATACCGCATAAGCCTGCACATAGGCCTGCAGCTCCTGTAGGCAACGGCTAAGCAGCTCTGCTCCGGTATCAAAATCCAGCCGTTCGCGGGGCGAAGTGAGGCCCTGACGTTGCTCACTGATCTTGCCGGGCAATTCCCGCTCAGCCTGCTGCAGCGCTTGCGATAACCGCGCTGCGGCAGCCGGATCCGGTTCGCAATCATCCTCTAGGGCCGTCGCGGCAAACACACATAACTGCATCAATCGTTGGCGGGTATCGCGATGATGAGGTGCATGCATACGGTTCATCAGGTGGTGCAGGGTCTGATAGCTGGTGGAGACCTCCATAAAGCGCTGGTTAAGCTGGCGTAGCCGCGGACTGTGCGCTCGCACCCCGGCATCTTCGAACACCACGGAACTGCGTAGGTTTTCTACCTGAATGGTCTCACCGACAAAACGCATATGGGCGTTTTCCAGAGCATCACGGCCCAACACGCCGCCTAGACTGCCGCGCACAAAAGCCAGAAAGCCGCTGTATTGTCCCGATAATTGCTGACGCAGCGCCATGCGTAACCGCTGGGGGAACAGCACATCGCCCACCAGCCCAGCCACCAGGATGCCCAGCATCACTTCACTGACCCGCATTACCGCCGAATCGAATAACGCCTGCGGATGTTGCACCACCGGCAACACCACAATGGCCACGGTATAGCCGGACAACACAAACCCGTAGGACATAAAGTTGCGATACAGGGAGGCCCCCGCCGCACACAGGCCAATCCACAGGGCCATACCCACCAACAACAGCTCACGCTGCTGGGGGAACAGCCCCACCAGCGCAATGGCCGCGCCACAACCGACCAAGGTCCCCACCGCGCGATAGAAACTCTTCGCCAGCACCATGCCACTGGCCGGGTGCATCACCAGCGCCACCGTCAACATAGTCGTGGCCGGCTGCTGCAAATCTAGTCGCATCGCCAACCCGCCGCCCATAAAGATGGCCAGCAGTACTTTACCCACATACAGCCAATCCAGCCCGGCTTCGCGCAGCAGGCCAATCAGCAAAGGTTTAGAGAGAGCAGCTTGGTCCTCGGCCTTCATGACAGAGCGCTCACAGATTCCGTTCGATTTGCTCGGCCACTCCCAGTAACCGCTTCAACAACGTTTCCAATACCGCGATTTCTTGTGCATCAAATGCGTCCCCGTACTGGTTTAACAAGGACGCCATGGAGGGCAGAAACTGCTCTACCAACTTTTCTCCTTCAACAGTCAGGGAAACCAGCACTCGGCGCCGATCCCGAGGGTCCGCAAAACGAGCGATCCACCCCCGCTCGCAGAGAATATTGCACACCCGAGTCACGTTGGCGGACTTTTCCGCCGCCGCATCGCGCAGCTGGGTCACAGTCATGCCTTGTTGCTCGCAGCCGTAGAGCATCATCAACACATTGTAGTCCGTATGGTTAAGCCCATACTCGCGCAGCAACACATTGGCAGAGTCATGCACATGTTGAGAGATGGCCTTCATCAACCGTACCAACATGGCTGGTTCGCGGGGGTAGGCGGGGAAGCGTTGATGGGTCAGGCTGATACGATTTTCGGTGGCGTCAAAGCGGTTCACGGGCCCTCCTGAACCTTTATGAACTCGATTCGATTATTCTACAACCAAATAGTACACAAATGAACTATTTGACCAAAGAAAGGATTTCATCTAGCCATCCAGTTGATTTAAAAGGATTAATCTGTGGTCGTTTCATCCGCCGTCTGGAACGCTTGCAACTGCCACTGTGCAAACGCCTGCTGAGCCCACTCCAACTGTTCGATCAAACGCTGACGCTTGCTGGGTTCAAAGCGGCGTTGAGCGAGCGCCTGCAAGCTCTTTTGCAGGCCATGACGGTGGTTTCGTTCCATCTGCCCCAGCCAGTGGTCATCGGCACCGGTTACCACCAGCACATCACGGCCAGCATGGTTGCGCTGGCTCACTTGGTACCAGTGCACCAACGCCCGGCCCAGCACCACATAAGCAAACTGTGGGTCCCTCAAGGGGCCGTAGACTGCTTCGCGGAAACCGCCGCTGAGCGGGCCGAATTTTAGTTTGGTGAGTTTGCCGCTGTAATAATAGCTCCCGGCAGCACCCAATAGCCCACCAATGAGTGCCCCGGCGCCCAGTGAATGGCCCAGCGCCATGGCATCGATTCCAGCGCCACCCACGGCGCCAGCACCGAAGCCTGCCGCAGCCAGCTGATTCTTGCTGATGCCCCACAACTGCCGGGTGCGCTCACTGAAAAGATCGCCGCCTTCCGGGGTCACCAGCGTGTCCTCCTGACGCTGCAAGCGCCGGTGCTGGTACAGATCTTCCACCGCTCCTCGCAAACGCTGCTCGCGCTCGCGCTGCCAGGCCTGCCAGCGTTGCTGCAGCTTAGGCAGCAAGGGTTCGGCGCTCTCAAATTCCCCCAGCCGGGCGGTTTCCTGATGGCCGAGCATGCCGATTAACGCGTCGGCAATACACTCCAGCGCTTGGCTGTCGCGACCAAACTTGAGCGCTTGCAAGTACTCCAGCGCCGCATCCAGAGGCTCGCGCCAGTGTGGGGCCAACTGGCCAAAGCTGCGCAACAAGTCCAGGTGTTTTTCGAAAGGGGCGCCCACCGCATCGAAGCGACGCACAATCTGAAAATATTGCCCCAGCGCAGCCTCCCAGGCGGCACTGTAATCGTCGGGGCCGATCTGATTGATCAGCGCCAAACTGGGCCGACCAGTCCAGCGCAGTATATTCATTTCCGCTTCGTGCTCACGGTTATAGGGCACCGAGCCATCCACCACGTAGATGATACCCGCCCCCTCCACAATGGGCCGCAGCAATTCGCATTCATCGTGATAACGAGGATCATCACGGTGTTGTGTCACAAAAGCCGCCACCGTGTCTGGCCGGTCCGAGGCAGAAAGGCTGTGCCCCTGCAGCCAGGCCAACACCTTGCGGGGCCGCTGAAAGCCAGGGGTATCGATCAATTCATATAGCGTCACGTCATCCACTTTCATGGGATAACGGAGGCTATCGCGGGTGGTTCCCGGCTCCATAGCAATGGCAATGCTGTCGTTCTGAGCGAGGGTCGCCACTACACTGGATTTACCCTTATTGGGGTGGCCCACCACAGCAAAGCGTGGCTGGGCAATGCGAGTGCACCGCTCGTCGATGTTCTCTGTTTTACCGTTATCATCCATGGCGTTTTCAGCGTTATTGAGTATTGGCTGCCACTTAACAGGCTGTTGAAAAGTGAAGAGCTATTTGCGGCTATGGCACCAGACCGGCGTCATTGGGCATCAGCGCGTGGAGCGCACAGCAATAGCTGGCTGTCGCGCTGACGATCCACGAAGCGCTGCCACTGCGCCAGCAGCCGTGGGTCAGCCAACGCCGCACCCTCTTCATCGGCCAACGGCACCAGCGCCAGCAGCGCCGTCGCGCCTTGTTCTCTGGCATCAAAAATAAAGTCACTTAGCTCACCGGTAGGTGGCTCCCAACCACGGGCCACCACAATCACCGGCTGCCCGGATTGACCCGCTTGCGCCAACACCCGAGCATCTTCCTCAAGGCTACTGTTGCCCCCGGCTCGTAACTGTAAGGGAGCCGGATCGGCCGACAGAGCGGCACGTAATAACACAGAATTCATGCCCGCACCGGCCCAATGAATCAGTATCGTGCCGGCAGGCAGTGGCGACAAAACAGTGTGGGCCGGGGCGGGTGCGGCTTGCCCGTCATCGCCCCCACGGGTGTCCACCCAAGGCGTGTCAAAACGATAATGCAACGGCTGCCAGCCAGGATGGGCACGCAAAGCCGCATGAGCCTGCCAGCGTAATTGCAGCGCCGCCAGCATCAGCAATACCCAGCGGGGCAGCAGCACATAAACCAGCCACAGCATCAACACAAACGGCCACCAAGTGCCCAGCAAGGCTGGATTGCTCACCCCGCTACTCTGCTGTAATCGGTAAAACTGGGAAGCCTCCACCAGCGCCTGCGATGGGACGGCCTCAGGCCACAGGGCTTGCCACGGCAGCGCCAGAATAGCGATCCACTGATGGTAACCCGCGGCGGATGCTTGCAGAGTGGTACTCCAACCAAACGCCAGGTCTTGCACCAGCACCATCAACAGCAGCGTCAGCAGCCCACTGAAGGCAAACGCCAACCCGCCGGTATGCGCTACTCGAGCGGATAGCGCCGGGCGCAGCGGCGCCAACGCACTGTCATCATCGCGCCCGGAGCCGAACAAAGCACGCCAGGGCTGCCAGCCAAGCCAAGCCTGAACACTGGTGAACAAAGCCAGCAACCCTTGCAGGCCGACCAATGCGATCAGCAGAGTCACATTGATCTGCCGACCCCCATCGTAATAGAGCAGCCCCAGCATGAAGGCCACGCCGAACATCGCCCCCAGGCCAGCAAACAACCAACGAGCCTGACGCCAGCGGCGTAGACGCGGATCGACATCTCTGGCCACCTGCCGCTGCCCATTGAGGGCGTGCAACGAGGCCAGCCAAGCGGTTACGGTGAGTGGTTGCCGGTGCGCCTCTTGCTGCTGAGCAAAACGCCGGTCGCGACGATGCAGGAATCCATGATTCTGGTCCACATCGCGTAGATACTGGTCGTCAAAGTCCAGCAGCAGGGTTAAGGGATTCGCCAAGACGACCTCGGGTCAAGCTGAATCAATAACGCGGCGGCGCAGCAGGTGCCACTTCACCTTTGCTGGGCGCATGAGGGGTCGACACCGGCCCCGGCATATTCGGATCGGTTTTTTGCGAGGTGTATGTCACTCCATAGGTGGCACAGGCAACACAGGCATTGGAATATTCACCCAGAATACCGCCCTGATAGTCATAGCCAAATACCGGGCGATAGTCCTGTGTACACACTTGCGGTGGATCATCCGGGCAAGTAAGGGTGTCGTCCGGCAAACCCATGGGGTAATTGTTGTCGTACGAGGAACTACAGCCTGCCAGTACCAGGGCCAGGCCCGTTGCAGCCAGAACGACAGCTTTCATATTGCTCTCCTTGTCGCGCGCGTTACCACACGCGTGAATGGGCTTTCTCAGAGCCCCAAGCATAGATAAAGTTCGACTCGAACGCAGCCTGCGTTTAAATGATCCCTGCGTTAAACTCGCGCAGTCGTCATTTTCCAGTAGTCCGCGAGGCCTTCCATGCACCCCACTCATCGATCCATCGACTGGCGCCATACCCCAGCCGCCATCTGGCGTGGCCGTTCACAGACATTACGCCCGGTACCCCATCCTGACCCGGTACGGCTGGACGACCTGCTTGGCATTGCCACCCAGAAAAACAAGCTGGTGCAGAACACAGAACGTTTTCTTGCCGGGCAACCTTGCAACCATGTGTTGCTGTGGGGCAGCCGCGGCACCGGCAAATCTTCCATCGTCAAAGCCCTGCTCAACGAGTACTCACCGCGCGGGTTACGGGTGATCGAAGTGGACAAGGACGATCTGCACGACCTGCCGGAGATCGTTGACGATATTCGTGATCGCAGTCAGCGATTTATCATTTATTGCGATGACTTGTCTTTCGAAGATGGTGAGAACCAGTACAAGCACCTGAAGAGCGTGCTGGAAGGGTCACTGGAATTGCCGCCGGAAAATGTACGCCTCTATGCCACCAGCAACCGCCGGCACCTGCTGCCGGAATATATAAAAGACAACGAGCAAACCCAAGTAGTAAACCGGGAGTTGCATCACGGCGACGCGGTAGAAGAAAAGATTTCCCTGTCCGACCGCTTTGGTCTGGGGCTAAGTTTTTACCCAATTAACGAAGCCCAATATTTTGACATCGTCGACCATCTGTTCGGCACGGTGCAAGACCGCGAACAACTGCACGTACGAGCGCGGCGTTTTTCTATGGAAAAAGGCGTCCGCTCTGGCCGCACCGCCCGGCAGTTTTATAACCAGTTTGTTGGGGAGTTTTAGGAACCCGCTGCAAGCCTCAAGCTGCAACGCAGAGGAGGATTGTGCCTTAAAGGAATCCCTTTAGTCGCGGCGCTCAAACCATGAGCGCGCTCCCTGGGCTTGCAAATCACCTAAGCACACAATCGCGTTGTAGCTTGAAACTTGCAGCTAATCACAACCGCTGCTTCGTCTCATCACAAATCTGATTCAGCGCCTTGCGCGCCGCTGGAATAACACCGCCCATGGAAATGAAACCATGCACTAATTTCGGGTAGTCCAGTGAGGTCACGGTCGTTCCTGCCGCACGCAGTTTTTCTGCGTATTCCAACCCTTCGTCCCGCAACGGATCCGTAGCGGTGATCACAATCGCCGGCGGCTGACCTGTCAGATCAGGGTTACGCAGTGGCGACACCCGATAATCTTCAATTATTGCCTGATCCTGAATAAAGTGTCCGCGAAACCAGTTTAGCAAGGGCAGATCTAGACCAAAACCTTGCCCTAACATTTGCACAGAAGGGTGGGCCAAAGCACCGTCGGTGGTCGGGTAAATCAGCACCTGTAATGCCGGCTGAGGCAGCCCCTTCAACGTGGCCTGCTGCGACACAACCGCGCTCATGCAACCGCCAGCGCTATCGCCCATCACTGCCAATCGCTGCGGATCCAGCCCAAGCTGAGCGGTGTTATCCAGCAGCCAGCGCCAGGCCGCCAGTGAATCATCCATGCCAGCGGGAGCAGGGTGTTCCGGCGCCAACCGGTAATCCACACTCAGCACCACCGCATCGGTGCGATCAGCAATATAGCGACACAACCGATCGTATTCTTCCACTCCGCCCACCGTGAAGCCGCCACCGTGAAAAAACACAATGGCAGGAGCCACCCGGGGAGCATTGGCCGGACGATAGCGACGCACCAGGATCTGGCTACCGTCATCCATCGGCACCTGGTGATCAACCACTACAGGAAGGCGAATTGAAGCAACATCCAGCAACGCGATCATGTCACGGTAAATGCTTCTGGCTTGTTCCACGGTGCCGGAATCCAGGGTCGGTTTAGTGCCGCTAAGGGCCAGTAGAAAACGCAGTCGCGCATCCAGATGCGGACGGCTGTGGGTTTCCAGGCCAGCAGCGAAACGTTCCAGTACCGGGCCCGGCAGCCTCATCAGGGCCCCCACTGTCGCCCGCTCAAAATCAGCAGCGTTCATTTTATTCTCCTTGAAGGTCCGCGCCACGCGGCACCCGCAACCTAAAATTACCCATTCTATATGCCACCTGCAGCGTGCCGCGTGATCAAAAATACCTTTCAAGGCCCTTCGATACCGGTAACCGTGAGGTACTATTCATCAATGTATTGCATGCGTTCCAGCGTTCTGGATCCCGTGCACACACCACTCCCCGCTCCCGAACGCTAGGCTGATATCATCATTGCGGGCGGCAGGCCCCGGTGATGGCCCGGCTGCCACGCGCGATTCCACGCATCAAAAGGGGTTGATCATGCCGCCAAGCTGCAACCTGAAAAGCCTCCAACAACACATTGCCTGTCGTCCTTTTTGTTATTGTTGAAATTATGCGTTTTGCTGATACGCATCGGCAGCCTGTTATACCATTGCCCGACTGCAGAGTCCGGCCATCTGCGGCCTTTTTTTCACCAAGCTTGAGGATTGTGATGTCCGTGTACACACCACTCAGCCCAGCCCAGCTGGCAACCGTGCTGGAACAATTTGGTTTTCAGCTGCGTGATTATCACGCCGCCAGCCACGGCATCGAGAACAGTACCTTCCTGATCGACGCCCGCGACCGCCATGATCAACCCAGCCCGCTGGTGCTAACGGTGTTCGAATCTTTAGACCATGCCGCCCTGGCGCCGTACCTGAGCTTGCTGGAGCAGCTGGCCGAACAGCACTTACCCGTGCCGGCTCCCTTGCCCGATGCTAACGGCAACCACCAGATTACTGTTGCGGAAAAACCAGCCGTGTTGATGCCTCGCCTGCCGGGCCAGCACGATTTCGCTGTGGATACCGATCGTTGCCAGCAGGTTGGTGCTTTGCTAGCACGGCTGCACGCCAGCAATACGGAGCAACTTCAACCGCTCCCCAGCGAACGGGCTCGGTTGCACGATTTTACTCATCATCTGGACAAATTACCCGCCGCCGACCAAGACAGCGCTGCTGCCTTGCTACACGACTGGCTGGCTCACCCTGCCGGAACCACCCTGATCCACGGCGATCTGTTTCGCGATAACCTGCTGTGGCACGACGGCCAGATCAGCGCCCTGCTGGATTTCTACAACGCTTGCCTGGACCACCCGGAATATGACTTGGCCGTGGCCCTTAACGATTGGTGTGTGGATGCCAATGGCCAGGGCGTAGCGGAGCGGGAGCGAGCCTTGCTCAGCGTCTACCGGGACCAAGGTCGCAGCGTGGACGACGGCCGCCTGTGCGAAGCATTGGCGGTGGCCGCACTGCGTTTCTGGCTGTCACGCCTAGCCGGCCCGGTGTCCGACCACAGCGAAGGACTGGGCAGCAAAGATCCGGAAGAATTTGCGCGAATTTATCGGCAGCGGCTGGAAGCGTTGGCGGTGTAGGAAAGAGAGGACGCAGCCCGCTACAAGCTACAACACGGACCACTGCCGGCCTAAGTCTGCAATCTCAGGCGCCGCGCTCCTGTGCTGAGGCGCCTCACCAGATGTGATGGCAACACACAAACAACGTCTTCTCGCCTTGTAGCCTGCTGCTACGCCGAACCAGCCAAAATCAGGTGATTCAGGTGCGCCAAGTATTCCTCTTCCTGCCACAACCAGGGGTAATCTGGACAGGCTAGCGAGGTCGGCGTTAGCGTTTCCACCCCTTGGGTGAGAGCATTCACCACCATCATCTCATGCAGGTCCGCCCAGCCGGTAGGCAGCTTGCGCAAATTTTGTGGCTGACGCACAAACCCTTCGCTGATTACCGGCTGCAGACCGCGCAAGCGCGTAAAAGCCATGCGCCGTTGGAGCTGATCTTCCAGTCGCCGCTGCCAGTGCATACCGCCGGCATCCAACAACAACTGCTTCATGGGGTTAGCCAGTTTGCCTAGCAACCCGGCAGCCGGCAGGGCGTCGCCGCTGGCCAGCCGGTAGCGCGGATCATCATCCAGCCACACACTGAAATCGAGGAAATCCAGCTCACTGGTGTCCAGCTGCCGAAACTGTTCACTGAGTGCCACTGTGGTGCTCAGGCCAACCGGCACCGACGGAAACAAGGCACGCAATGCGCGGGGAATTTCGCGCAGGTAATCTTCCAGCCGCTCACCGGCAGCAGCGGACCAGTGCGATGGCAGCGACCGCTCCGGGGAACGCTTGAAAACCCGCCGGGCCACGCCGTGAGCATAGGGCAAGGAAGGAAACTGGTAGCAGAAATCCAGCCCTGCTACATCGTTCAGATAGCCCCACTGCTCTATCAGCGCCAGGGTTTCACTCCACACCCCGATAAAATCTTCCGGGCGCCGCACAAAAGACCGACGGGCGCGGCTGTCATTGATAAAGCGGCTACTGAACCAAACCTTAAGCCCCCGCTCATGGGCCGATTGCAGTACCTGCTGGAGCTGATGCCGAATTTTCACCTCCGTCGCAGGCGCACCCGGAGGCATCAGTTCACAGCGATCCATATGGATGCCGTTTTCAGGGGTAGCAATCAGGTGGGGGCAGGGGTCCAATCGCAGCGCATTAAAACCCCGTTGTTGCGTTTCATCGAACACACGCTCCAACGAAGCAAAAGCGCCATCGCGAATATCGCGCTGAAGCAGCCAGGATAAATCCCAGCAGGCTATCGCCAATGGTTGTGCGTTGTGATGCGACATGCAAGCTTACCGTTTTTTTTTAGATCAAGCGCATCAGCATACCCGTTTCAGGGGTTGCCTCAATGGCTCAACTCTTTGTTATCTTCTATTGACCCGCCCTGACTTCTCAACACACGGTCAAAATGGCGCGTTACGGATTACCACTCAACCTTGCCGGGGACCAGTAGCGCGATGAACGCAGCGATTACACCGTACTCGCAACGCTCCTTCTGGCCCGGGGCTGACCTAGGCAACCGGGCAACTGCCAGACCCCGCACCGGCGGGCAATGCAGCGCCGCTTCCTATCTGTGAACTGTAATCTCAGGTGTCGCTAGCGGCCTGCAAGCATTGAGCAAACCCGCCACTCAACTCCGATAACCAGGGCAGATATTCCTGTTGCAAGGAGTCACGCCCCAACGGATCCAACGGCTGCACGAAACAATCTGGGCACAAACGCTTAAGCAAACCCGCGCGGGCTTCCGGTTCCTGCACCGCACAACGCACCTGCTGGTCTCGTACCTGCCCCGCCAGGGTAACAAAACGCCGGCTACCCGGCCCGGTCCCCAGCTGTTCTGATACCACCAACGGGTTGGCCAACCCCAGGCTTTCGGTCAGATAACCCCAAGGCTGGTGATAGCTCAACCAGGGGACCTGCGCCAACGGCCTCAACCGTTCTTTCTCAGCGTGCAGCAGAGCCTTGGCCTCCTGTTGCCACAACTGCGGTTGACTCGGCGTTAACCCGTGTGGAAATTGCTGACCGACGGCGCCCGCCAGTAACACCATATTATCCACGGACAACCACAGGTGAGGATCGACATTGTCCGCATACTCCCCGTGGTCATGATCTTCATGGTGCTGATGCTCACCCTTGCGCCGGTACACGCCTTCCAGTTCCAGCAAGGTCACAGTCCGGCCCTTGCGGCGCGCCACCAGAGGCGCCAGTGGAGCCTCCACGTCCGCGCCCAACCACACCACCAGATCCGCCTGCTGCACCGCCATCGCTTGGCGAGGGGATAATGCCAGCTGATGCGGATTCTGGTTGCCCTGCATCAACGTAGTGACCGTAACCTTTCCGCCATAGAGGCTGCGCAGCACCTTCGCCAACGGCTCCACGCTGGCCACCACCGTCTGGCTCCAGGCGGGGGAGCAAAGCAATAACAAAAGGGTTAACCAGAAATGACGCATGGGCTTCCTTGAATTGAAATGACGCCGGAGGAACACGCTCCAAGTTGCAAGAGAGGCATGGCCCCACTCGAATAACGACTCAGCCGCACCGGCACCAGAAACCCTATCTGGCAGCAGCCTGCATCGCCTCTGGCGCGCCTTGTCGCTTGCCGCGGCTAACTCGCCCTTCAGTGCAGGCGAAAGAGCGGCAGTATATCATTACGCTTTTGTACTTCGGGCCCTTTTCTTATGCCAGAACCTTTGGTCACTGTGCGGTCGGTGTCGGTCACGCTAGGAGGCAACCCTGTGCTGTCCGATGTCAGCCTGAGCCTGGCCCCCGGCCGCATCACCACGCTGATTGGTCCCAACGGGGCCGGCAAGAGCACGCTGGCGAGGCTGGTGCTGGGACTAGTGCAGCCAGACAGCGGCAAAGGCAATAACCATGGCACCGTGGTCCGCCGTAAAGGCCTGCGGGTGGGTTACATGCCCCAGCACATCAAAATCGACGACAGCCTGCCGCTCACCGTGGACCGTTTTTTGTGGTTGGCAGCACCGGGGCCTACGGCCTCCCGGCGGGCGGCTTTGGAGCGGGCCGGGGTGGCCCATCTGCGCCGGCGCGGGGTACAGCAGCTATCCGGCGGAGAAATGCAGCGGGTACTGCTGGCCCGCGCCTTGCTGCGTAAGCCGGATCTGTTGGTACTGGACGAGCCTGCCCAGGGCGTGGATGTGGCCGGGCAGAATGCTCTCTATGGCCTCCTCAAGACCGTTCGTGACGAGCTGGGCTGTGCCATCCTGTTGATTTCACACGATCTGCATCTGGTCATGGCGGCCACCGATGAAGTCATTTGCTTACAGCGCCACGTTTGCTGTTCCGGCAGCCCGGAGTCGGTAAGCCGGGACCCGGCCTACCACGAGTTGTTCGGCCCCGGTGCCGGTACACCTAACCTGGCGCTATACACCCACGATCATGATCACGACCATGATCTGCACGGCAATGCCACGCATTCCCACGATCACAACGGGCCCTGCAATCATGATTGAACTGTTATTGCCGCCATTACTGGCCGGGCTGGCCGTGGCATTGGTCTCCGGCCCCATGGGTGCCTTTGTCGTGTGGCGGCGCATGGCGTTTTTTGGCGACACCCTGGCCCACGGCGCGCTATTGGGCGCAGCCCTGGCGCTAGCGCTGGATATCAGCCTGTACGTGGCGGTGGTGGCGGTGTGCCTGGGTCTGGCGGCGGCCCTCAGCGGCCTGCAGCGGCAACGGCAACTGGCCGGAGACACCCTGCTTGGCATTGTCGCCCACACCACCCTGGCACTCGGGGTCATCGCCATTAGCCTGCAAACCGGCATCCAGGTGGATCTGTTCGCCTACTTGTTCGGGGATTTGCTGGCCGTAGGCTGGCAGGATGTGACCGGCCTGTGGGTAGGCGCCATGGTCATTCTGATGCTGATGCTGTGGCAGTGGCGGGCACTGCTCAGCATTACCGTCAACGAAGAACTGGCCCAGGTGGAAGGCATCGCAGTACAACGCACCCGGCTATTACTGATGTTGTTGCTGGCCCTGCTGATCGCCGGTGCCATCCGCACCGTAGGCGTGCTGCTGATTACCTCGTTGCTGGTGATTCCCGCCGCCAGCGCCCGCCGCCTGACCCATACGCCAGCACAGATGGCTGCGGTGGCCAGCGTGCTGGGCACCCTATCGGTGCTGGTCGGCTTGGCGGTGAGCTGGTTCGCCAACACCCCGGTGGGGCCCTCTATCGTGGTGGCCGCCAGCAGCCTGTTTGTGCTGACGCTGTTGCGCCGGAGTTGATGACAAGCCTCGTTGGCAGGAGCATCTCTTGAGGTGCGGACCAGACCCTCGCCGAGAAATCGGATATCGGTCTGAACCTGTCGCACCCTGGCATGACTGATTGGCCTTCAGGTTGATGCCGTGCTAAGCACGGTTCGATCCTTGAAAGGGAGCGCCTACAGCGGTTTCGTAGAAGGGGTTTTCGGAGTTTGAATGAGTGTGACCCTTAACCAACGTATCTGGATGCTGGCCTGGCCGTTGTTGTTGTCCAATTTGACCGCACCGTTGCTGGGACTTATGGATACGGCGGTGGTAGGCCATCTGGCGCATCCTCGCTATCTGGCGGCGGTGGCGCTGGGCAGCAATTTCTTCATGTTCCTGTATTTCTCGTTCAACTTTCTGCGCATGGGTACCACCGGCTTTGCCTCTCAGGCGCAGGGGGGCAAGCGGGACACCCGGGTGGTGTTATTTCGTGGCTTGCTGCTATCGACCCTGCTCGGGCTTGCCCTGATCCTGTTGTCACCGCTGCTGCGCGATGCGGGCTTGTGGCTGCTGGGCGGCAGTGATGCGGTGCAGGGGCTGGCGCGGGATTACATCAACATCCGCATTCTCGGTGCTCCCGCCGCGCTGGCCAATTTTGCCCTTATCGGCTTTGCCATCGGCACCCACAACACCCGCGTGCCCTTAAAAATGACGGTGTTGATGCACAGTACCAATGCGCTGCTGGATGTATTGCTGGTACAGGTCTGGAATCTGGATGTCCGTGGCGTGGCCATTGCGAGCGCCTGCGCAGAATATGTGGGCCTGGCCGGTGGCCTGTTCTGGCTGCGCGCTGCCCTGCGACCGCCCGCTCATAGGGAAACCGTGTGGCAGCCTGTGGCTATGTGGGCACTGATGGCCGTGAACCGGGATATTTTTATTCGTAGCTTGGCGCTGCTGACGTGTTTCTTTTTCTTCACCGCCCAAGGCGCACGGCTCGGCGATGCTACGCTAGCGGCCAATGCGGTACTGATTACCTTCCTGCTAATTCTGAGTAACCTGTTGGACGGGTTTGCCAATGCTGCGGAAGCGCTGGTGGGGGAGGCTCAGGGCAGGCAGGATAACCAAGCCTTTGCAGACGCCGTGGCGGCTACCGGCCGCTGGACCATCGGCTGTGCGCTGGTGGGCCTGCTGGGATTCAGCTTAGGCGGCGCACCGTTGATTGGTTTACTCACCGACCTGCCATCGATCCGTGACTCGGCCATCGAGTATCTGCCTTGGGTATTATTGCTGCCCGTCACTGCTAGCGCCGGATTTTGGTTGGATGGGATCTTTGTCGGCGCCACCTGGGGTGCCGCCATGCGCAACACCATGCTGGCGTCAGTGGGGGTCTTCTTTATGCTCTGGGCATGCGCCCGTGGCTGGGACAACCATGGCTTGTGGTTAACCATGAATGGCTTCATGGCCGCCCGAGGGGCATTCATGGGCTGGGTGTTATGGAATCGACGACACCGTCATGTTTGATCATCAACATCGAGTTCACACCGGCTAGGCTTGTTCAAATACATGCGTCGGTCAGCAGAGCACAGCAATGCATCCACGTCTTCGAAATGATCCGGTCCCGTCTGCACCACACCCATGCTAATACTGACCTCCGGCAATCGCTCTGCCAGCAGGCGTCGTGTCCGTTGGCAATAGGCAAGTTCCGCTTGCTCTTCAGTGCTGTTGGCTAACACTACGCAGAACTCATCGCCACCATAGCGCACACAAGTATCTTCCCCTCGGGCGGTTTCTTTTAGCACCTTGCCAAGCTCAACAAGGACCCGATCACCATAGGCATGACCGCGCCGATCATTGATTTCTTTGAAGGCGTCCACGTCTACGAAAATCAGCGCCACTGGTTCTCTACGGCGTTGCGCCGCCTTCACCGTTCGTTGCAGGGCTTCGTTGAGGTAGCGGCGGGTTGTCAGGCCGGTGAGGGCATCGATGCGTAATTGGCCATTGCGCATGGCAACCGTTTCTTCCAGTGCCCGGGCATATTCTTCGGTACGATTCTTTACCGCTTCGATTTCCGACACCAAGCTTAAAATATAAGTTTCAAACACCAGGGTGACGTCGAAGTAAGTTAGCTTGTCCAGCGCCAGCAGTGCACGTTCTCGTGCTGCATTGCTCTGCATGGCGGTGCTAATATCCTTTACCAGCAGACTGTGCAGCAAATACACCGCAGAAAGATACAGTTTTGGTTCAACCCCAATCCGCTTGTGCACTAAACCAATTCGCAGGCGATTATTGGTGTATTCCAAGTCGTAGACACCGGAAAATAGATCCATGATGTAACGGCGCTGGGCGTTCTCCAATCGCTCCAAGGTGTCTGCATCCCCAATCAGTGAAGCGATATCCGGGTTGTTGGTCTGGATACGGTAGAAGGCTTCAACGATATCATCGAGACGGCTTTCAACATGGGCCCGACACTGTAGTAGCGCGTCCACATCCTTATCATCGAAATCCAGCAGACGTTTTCGACCATCGATCTCCATCTCGGTGATGCGCATCTGCTCAAGCAACGTTTTCATGGTTGAATGCATGCCGTGCCCTCTGGCGTGAACGGGCCTCCCTGGCCCATGCAAACTCACTAATACGTTTAATCATACCCCCGGCGTGGAGATCGCCATAGCGTCAAGCGAGCCAGAATCACGGCGTGAGACCAACGGTCATGGCCAAGAATCTAAACCCGTATCGGTAAGTAGAGCTTGAGACAGAGGCAGGGGGATGGGGGATGGCTAGGTCCGGCCCCCGGATCAGCAAGATCAGCGCTTCAGGGAGCCCTCACGGCCAAGCTTGCCTACCACGCTCTTGGCGTAGCCTTCGGCGCCGTTTTTCAAGTGTAAGGCTTCATACTGCGCGACTGGGCCTGCCACACCGGTTTTACCATCTCGACTTTATCAAGCCGGATTTGCAGGTAGCAGGTAGATAGTCAGTGGCGTTCTGATAGCAATCTGGCTGCTACGCCGCGCTGTAGCTGTAGCCCACATAAGAGCCTGCGCCATAGGCAGGTAATCCGCCGCGGACTGCGCAAAGGCCAGAAAGGAGGCGCGGAGCTTACTTTTTGCCGCCGGGCATAATGAATTTCATCAGGGTCATGAACCACATAAGTTGGCCCGGGTCGCCATCTATCTTGATATCACCGGCCTGCATGCCTTCCATGAACGCCATCTGATTTTTGCCCGCCTCCTGCAGGGTGCGGAAGGCGTAGCCTGCATCCTTGAAATTCAGGGTTACCGTGGGCTCGCTGTGAATGCCCGCCTTGGACACGACCTTTCCCGGCATGAAATGGAAACTACGCGCCGGCTTGCCCGCAAAGGTGCGCCACTGCATCACCACATTGCGGTTTTCCAGCTGCTTTTGAAAGCTCGCATCACGCCATGCTAACCAGCGTAACCGCCAACCAAGAACCAGCAATACCAGTGAAAATTTCATCAGAAATCCTTGTCTGTCAGGGGGCAAGCGTCAAACGCCAGGCTGCAATCCGGAAACAGGCCATGCAAACCGATGACCTCTATCGCCGCCCCCATAATATAGCGCAGGAACTCGTTACGCTTACACATCCAGCCCGCGTCTGTCGCCTACAGCTTGAAGCTTGCGCCTATTACAGCATTATTGCCGGTAGTTCCTTGTTGAGCTTCATTTTCTCTTTTACCGCTTCACCGGTGAGGGCATAACCTAACAGGCTGCCGTCCTTGCCGCGGAACAGGGCTTGCACGGTATTGCCGTCAGCTTCCACTTCCCAGTCGCCTTCGCTGCCTTCTGCAGCAGGGCATACCACCACTGGGCATGCCGGGGTTTTAATGGTCACCGGCATGACGCCGTAGCTGACTTCAGTGGTCTCACCAGCCAGGGTTTTTGCCAAAGCGCGAGCAGAGGCCATTAAGGGCAGGACGTAGGGCAGCACATGGCCCTGCACTTCAGCGCAATCGCCCAGGGCATAGATATTCTCCGCGCTGGTACGCAGACTCTTGTCGGTCAGGATGCCGCGATTGGTATCCAGCCCCGCTTCCTTGGCCATGCTGATACGCGGGCGCAAACCGATAGCCGATAACACCACATCGGATTCCAACTGGCTACCATCGGACAATTCGGTCACCAACTGGCCGTTATCGCCGTGATGGACCGCCTTGGCCAATGGGCCAAAGTGGAACTGCACGCCCAGATCCGCCAGCCCACGGCCCACCGCCTCTGAGGCCTGCTCAGGCAGTAGCAACGGCAGGCAACGGCCCATGGGCTCGACCAAAGAGACCTTGAATCCGCCGTTGGACAGGTCGTTGGCGAATTCACAGCCGATCAGGCCACCGCCGAGGATGGTTACTGTCTTCTTGCCTTCCACGGCCGCACGGAACTTGCCGTAGTCCACCAGATCGTTGACGGAAAACACATCGCCCACCGCATCGCCTTCCAGCGGCGGCGTCCAAGTATCGGCACCCAGCGCCAGTACCAGTGTGCTGTAGTCCTGGTGATCATCGGGCAACAGCACGCGCTTGTTGGCAACATCGATACCGGCCACATGCACGCCCGAACGCAGGTCTACATTGAATTGCTCAGCCACTTTTTCCGGGAGAGCCATGCACAGGTCATCGGCGGTTTTTCCCTTGCTAAAACCGGCAGACAGCATGGGTTTGGAATAGTTACGACCGTCGTCTGCGGTGAGCATGACGATGGGCGTTTCCTTATCCAGCTTGCGGAATTCCTTGACGGTGTTGAAGCCGGCCAAGCCGGTACCGATGATGACAATAGGGTGCATGAGCAATCCTTAACGATTAATGGACGGGCGATGCGACTGACGCAGTAGTTTAGATTTCCACCATTTCAAAGTCGTCCTTACCCACGCCGCAATCGGGGCAGACCCAATCTTCCGGCACGTCGTTCCAGGCGGTACCCGGCTCAATACCCTCATCAGGCAGGCCTTCGGTTTCGTCATAGATGAAACCACACACTACACATTCCCATTTCTTCATCGTGAACCTCGTCAGGTAAAGTAAGCTCTTGCTTACTGCGCTACACACAGGGTGTTCTCGGGGGACGTTAACCTATCGACGTAAGACAAAAAAATCAATGCCGGCCGGCACGGTCTTATTAAGACGCTGGGCCGTTGTCCTCTGATTCCAGAAGCGCTAGAGCATCGCTTGCTCTACCGCAGGACATGAGCCATAGTCCTGCCGCCCGCGATAGTGCGCGATATCATGAGAGAGCCATGTTACCTGCCGCCCTGCATCCCGACAGCCTTTGGCGCCCACTGGAACAGCTGGTGCTGCCCCCGATTATTCGCGACTGGATGGCTGACCCAGGCTCTCTGACTCGGCGCCTCAAGCACCACGGCCACTTCAGCGTGGTTCCCGGCCTGCATACCATTGCCCTGCCTCGAGCTGATGAACGGCGACTGCTGCCGTTGCCGGTAAGGCGCGTCGCACTGATCCGTGAAGTAACACTGCACCTGGATGATACCCCGGTGGTCGCCGCCCGCAGTGTGTTGCCGCTCACTAGCCTTGCTGGTGCCAACCGCTCCCTGGGACACATGGGCAGCCGCTCCCTTGGCCTTGAACTGTATAACCGCCCGACCTGCCAGCGGGATCAGGTGTGGGCCCGACTCGCTTCGGCTGACCAAGATCATTCGCTATGCTGGGGCCGCCAATCGCGCTTTATCAAACGCGGCGCGCCTCTGCTGGTGGCGGAGTATTTTCTGCCCGCGCTGTGGGAGAAAATACACGTTACGCGCTGCAAGCTGCAAGACGCGAGCAAGCCCCTAAGCTAAACGACAGCCGTTCTCGCCGCGATTCCATTCGTTAAGAACAACGGCAACGGCGTGGCTGCAGCGATTGCGCCTGACTCTCGCCTTGAAACTTTCCACTTTCAACTTGACACTTAACCTGCCTCTGACAACCCGGATATCCCATGTTTGCCTTTGTTGAACAGCGTTACCCGATTCTCTGGCCCTACATCCAGTTGATGCGCCTTGATCGCCCCATCGGCACGCTGTTGCTGCTCTGGCCCACTCTCTGGGCGGTGTGGATTGCCGGGGCGGGCACCCCGAGCCTGACCGTTATTGTGGTGTTCTTCCTGGGCGTGGTGATCATGCGGGCGGCGGGCTGCGTGATTAATGACTTTGCCGACCGGGATTTCGATGGCGACGTGGAGCGTACCCAAGGGCGCCCACTGGCCACCGGCGCACTTAGCGCCAAACAGGCCCTAGCGCTGTTCTGCGGTCTGGGGTTGCTGGCCTTTGGCTTGGTGCTGTTTCTCAATGAGCTGACTTTCTGGCTCTCCTTCGGCGGCCTCGGCCTCGCTGTGCTTTACCCCTTCACCAAGCGCTTCACTTTTATGCCCCAGCTTTTTCTGGGCGCCGCCTTCAGCTGGGCCATCCCCATGGCGTTTGCCGCTGAAACCGGTGAAGTGCCAGAAATCGCTTGGTTGCTGTACGTGGCCAATGTGCTGTGGACCGTGGCCTACGACACCGAATACGCCATGTGCGATCGCGAAGATGACCTGAAACTGGGCATCAAAAGCACCGCCATCCTGTTCGGCGATGCCGACCGCCTGATGATCGCCATCCTCCAAGGCCTGACCCTTCTGGCTCTCATCATGGTGGGCCACCGGCTGGACTTTTCTTGGCCTTGGTACGCCGGTTTGGCTGGAATGAGCCTTAGCTTTGCCTTCCAGCACAGTTTGATTCGCTATCGCGAACGCTGGCCCAGCTTCCATGCCTTCCTCAACAATCACTGGGCCGGAGCTTGCGTGTTTGTCGGGTTGTATTTTCAGTATTTTTGAGCGTTGTAACACCTGCACGCGATACGCAAGCCGGGTGCGGCACCCAACTCTTCAAAGGGTTAAAATCGTTGACCCGCGTTGTGGCATGTTGCTTATTGTGTGGTACGGCTCTATCTGTCATACACATGTCATAAAAAAGCAATCTAATAGATAACATCCCGAGCGGCACACGCCACTCACAAGACAGGCAAGGAAGGAAGCCATGTCCCGAAACCGTATATTGATTGTTGATGACGAGCCCGCTATTCGTGAGATGGTCGCCGTCGCCCTTGAACTGGCCGATTTCGATGTGCTGGAGGCAGAGAACGCCCAACGCGGACACGAGATCATCGTCGATGAGCGCCCGGATCTGGTACTGCTGGATTGGATGCTGCCGTCAGTCACTGGCATCGAACTGGCCCGCCGGCTGAAGCGTGATGAGACTACCAACGAGGTACCCATCATCATGCTCACTGCCAAAAGCGAAGAAGATAACAAGATTCAAGGGCTGGACGTTGGCGCCGATGATTACATCACCAAACCCTTCTCCACTCGTGAACTGATCTCCCGCATTAAAGCCGTGCTGCGTCGCGCATCCAGTGTCGCGGCGGAAAAGGCCATTGAAGTAGAAGGCCTGTGCCTGGATCCGGTGAGCCACCGCATCAGCGCCAACGACTCCCCCGTGGACATGGGCCCCACCGAATACCGGCTGCTTGAATTCTTCATGAGCCACCAAGAGCGCGCCTATTCGCGCACCCAACTATTGGACCAAGTATGGGGCGCCAACGTGTACGTGGAAGACCGCACCATCGACGTACATATCCGCCGCCTGCGCAAGGCGCTGGCCCCCTTCGATTACGACCGTTTTATTCAAACCGTGCGCGGTACCGGCTACCGGTTTTCGGTGAAATCAGCCAAAGCCGGCTGAGACAGCAGGCATACGGCTGCCTATACTGGGGCATCGTCGTCGGGAGTACACCCGCCAACCTGCGAACAAGCGAAGTAAGCGCGGTGGAATACGCATGAAAGCCAGCCTGGCCAAGGAAGTTAACCGTATTGCCGGCCTGATATCTCTGGCCGCTCTGGCTGCCCTGGCAGTGGGCCACACCTGGCCACTGCTGGTAGGGCTGGGGGGCTATATTATCTGGAGCACCCGGCAATTGTTCGCCCTGTACAGCTGGCTGGTGCGCGACGATCATACCGAGCCACCGGACAGTATCGGCCTCTGGGGTGAGTTTTATACCCGCCTTGAGCACCTGTTCCAAAAAGAACGTCGCGCCCAGGAAAACCTGCAAGGCATCATCCACCGCGCCCAACAGTCAGTGAACGCCCTTGACGATGTGGTCATCCTCATCGACCAACACGGTTATCTGGAATATTGGAACCATGCCGCCGAACGCGCCATGGGCTTCAATGCGCGCCAAGACCTGGGCCAGCCACTGACGAACCTGATCCGCCACCCTCGGTTTACCGGTTATCTAAGCAAAGGGGATTTTCAGGACCCGCTGGAAATCCCTTCACCGGTGAATGACAACCGCATCCTGCAGTTCCGTGTAACCGAGTTTGGTATCGGCGAACAATTATTGATCGCCCGTGACGTCACGCGGCTGCATCACCTGGAACAAATGCGCAAAGATTTTGTGGCCAATGTGAGCCATGAATTGAAGACGCCGCTTACCGTGCTCAAAGGCTACCTGGAAACCCTGCTCGACACCCTCCCGGAAGAGCAGGCTCGTCTGCGTCGCGCATTGATGCAAATGGACAATCAATCCAACCGCATGGAAGCCCTGGTTGCCGATTTGTTATTACTGGCCCGGTTAGAAGGAACGGAAGCTGACAGTGTACGTCAGGCGGTACCCGTTCATGGCATGCTTAATCGGATGAAAGAAAATGCGTTGGCTATAAGCAGCGACAAGAACCACCAGATCGAGCTGGATGTTCCTCTCGACGCACGGTTGATCGCCAATCCGGCTGAACTGGAAAGCGCCTTCGGCAACCTGATTACCAATGCAGTGAAATATACGCCGGCCAACGGCACCATCCGTATCCGTTGGTGGCAAGATACTCGTGGCGCGCATTTTTCTGTCACAGACAACGGGATCGGTATCGACCCCGCCCACATCCCGCGCTTAACCGAACGTTTCTACCGGCCAGACAATAGCCGTGTTACGGAAACCGGGGGCACAGGGCTGGGCCTCGCCATCGTTAAGCACGTAATGATTCGCCATAACGGGCGCCTGGAAATCACCAGCGAACTGAGCAAGGGCAGCACCTTTACCTGCCATTTCCCGGCGGAGCGGCTAGTCAGTAAACCCACGGCGGTGGCTGGCTGAGCGCCCACCGCGTGAGCTCAAGGCATATGCTGCAGAAGAATGTCTTACAGCGGCTCCATAGACTGCTCTGATCCGCCTTTCAGGCGCTCGCTACGCACATTCATATACGACTGCTCCGCCACCGCCATGCTTTTCATGGACTGATCGCGGAAGCGTCGATAGGAATTGTACACCTTGCGCGCATCTTTGTTGTCGGCCACGAGGGTCTCAATCACTTCATCGCTGGCGTTCTTCAACGCCTTGAGCACATCGTCAGGCAGGCGCCGCAGTTTAACGCCGTGCTTGTTAACCAGCTCATCCAGGGCAGCGTTATTGCGGGCGGTGTATTCATCCAGCATGTCCTGGTTTTCGGACTGTGCGGCATAACGAATAATCGCCTGCAGGTCTGTGGGCAAGCCTTCCCACACCTTTTTGTTGATGGTCAGCTCCAGCGTCGGGCCGGGCTCTTGCCAGCCCGGATAGTAGTAGTACTCGGCTACCCGGTGCAGGCCAAAGGTCAGGTCGTTGTAGGGCCCGACCCAGTCCGCCGCATCAATGGCTCCGGTTTGCAGTGAGGTAAACACCTCGGCACCCGGCAGCTGTACCGGTGTAGCCCCAACCTTGCCCAACACTTCCCCAGCCAGGCCTGGCATACGCATCTTCAACCCTTTCAGGTCTTCAATGCTGTTGATTTCTTTATTGAACCAGCCCGCCATTTGCGTACCGGTGTTACCACAGGCAAAAGGCTTAAGATTGAACTGGGCATACAAGTCATCCCACAGTTCCTGCCCCCCGCCATGGTGCAGCCAGCCATTCATTTCCTGGGCTGTGAGCCCAAAGGGCACAGCGGTGAAAAACGGCGTGGCAGGATGCTTTCCTTTCCAATAATAGGCCGCCCCATGGCCCATTTCCGCACTGCCCTGGCGTACCGCGTCAAACACCTCAAAGGCCGGCACCAATTCTTTGGCGCCATAAACCTTGATCTTAATTCGCCCGGCAGACATTTCTTCCACCCGTTTGGCAAAGCGGTTGGCGCCCGCACCCAGCCCCGGATAGTTCTTTGGCCAAGTGGTAACCATTTTCCATTCATAGGTCTGTGGCCTGAGTTTTTTCTCCTCAGGTTCCGGCGGTGTCGCCACCCCCTTGTCTACCGGTGGGCAGTCTTTCGGCTCACAACCGGCCAGCGCCAAGCCTCCCAGCCCCAAACCCAGAGCAGAAACAAATTTACGGCGATCCAATGAGATGTCCTCCGATAGTGGGCGGCAGTCATCTGCCGCTTTCGATTTATTTTTTGCGGTTTGGCGCTAAACACCCAATGCCAGACCGTCTTTCGTTCTAGCGCCGGTATCAGGGAGCGAGCACCAAACGGGCCATCGAGCCCTATACCACTTCCAGCCGAGCGTATTGGCTAACCAGCCACTTGGTGCCCGCGCCATCGAAATTGATTTGCAGGCGCGCATTGGGCCCCTGCCCTTCAAAGTGCAAAATCGTGCCTTCCCCGAATTTCGGGTGTAACACCCGAGCGCCCAGGCTGATGCCATTAGACTCGGTTTCACGAATGGGTTTGGCCGTACCGCCCATGGGCCGGCTGAACCCTGCACGGGCGCGGACTTCCTCCAGCGTTTCGGCGGGAATTTCTCGCAAAAAGCGGCTGGGAGGATTGTAGTTTTCGTTACCGTACAACCGCCGGGTTTCCGCATGGGTCAAATACAGCTCGCGCATGGCCCGTGTCAGGCCCACGTAGCAAAGGCGGCGCTCTTCTGCCAACCGACCCGGCTCCTCGCTGGACATCTTGTGGGGGAACAAGCCTTCTTCCATGCCGGTAATAAAGACCACCGGAAATTCCAGCCCCTTGGCGGAGTGCAGAGTCATCATCTGCACCGCGTCCTCGTGGGCGTCAGCCTGCCCCTCCCCGGATTCCAGCGCCGCATGATCAAGAAATGCGGTGAGGCTATCGAGCTCGGAGTCCTCATCCTCATCACCGAATTCCCGGGTGGCGGAAAGCAGTTCGCGCAGGTTTTCCAGCCGCTGCTGGCCCTTCTCGCCCTTTTCCTTGCCATGAAATTCCAGCAACCCACTGGCTTCAATCACATGCTCGGTAGTTTCCGCCAACGACAACCCATCGCACTGCTGCTCCAGCTGGGCGATTAGATTCAGGAACACCGCCAACGCATTAATGGCTCGAGCGGTAAGCAACTGCTCACTAACGACTGCCTGGGCAGCGTCCCACAGGGACACGTTACGCTGCCGCGCCACCTCACGCAGGGTTTCCAGGGTCTTGTTGCCAATGCCGCGGGTGGGTGTGTTCACCACTCGCTCGAAGGCGGCATCCGCATGGCGGTGGCTGAGTAGGCGCAGATAGGCCAGTGCATTTTTGATTTCCACCCGCTCGAAGAAGCGTTGCCCGCCATAGATACGGTAGGGAATCCCCGCCTGCAGAAAAGCCTCTTCCAGCACCCGCGACTGGGCGTTGGAGCGGTACAGCACCGCCATTTCCCGCCGCGCGGTGCCTTCCTGAAATAGCTTATCCATGCGCCCAGCAATAAAGCGCGCTTCATCCACTTCATTGAAACCGGAATAGAGGCGGATCAAATCGCCATCGCCGCCCTCGGTCCACAGTTCCTTGCCCAGGCGGTCACTGTTATGGCCGATCACCGCGTTGGCCGCTTTCAGAATAGTGCCGGTGGAACGGTAATTCTGCTCCAGGCGTATGGTACGAGTATCGGGGAAGTCACGGCTGAATTTATGAATGTTCTCGATCTTGGCGCCACGCCAGCCATAAATGGACTGGTCATCGTCACCGACGATGGTGACCGCGTTATTTTCGTCCGCCAGCAACTGTAGCCAAGCGTATTGAATGCTGTTGGTATCCTGGAACTCGTCTACCAGGATATGCCGGAAACGGCGCTGATAGTGGCTGCGGAGGCCGTCGTTGTCGCGGAACAGCTCCAGCACCCGCAACAGCATTTCGTTGAAATCCACCAGCCCGCCCCGCTCGCAGGCTTCTTCGTAAGCGAAGTAGATCTTCTGCATGGTCAGAGCAAACAGGTCACCAGCGGTATCCATATGCCGGGCGCGAAGCCCTTCGTCTTTTTGACTATTAATAAACCAGGTGGCCTGGCGGGCTGGCCAGCGCTGTTCATCCAGGCCCAGCTGCTTGCTTATTCGCTTGATCAGCCGAATCTGGTCATCCGCATCAATGATCTGGAATCCCTGGGGGAGGCCGGCCTCCTGCCAATGGGCCCGTAACAGACGATGGGCAATACCGTGAAAAGTACCCACCCACATGCCGTCAGCGGACATATCCAGCAGTTGCTCAATACGCCCGCGCATTTCTGCCGCAGCCTTGTTAGTAAAGGTCACCGCCAGAATGCCGAACGGCGAGGCCTGCTCGGTGGCGACCTGCCAGGCAATACGGTGCACCAGCACCCGAGTTTTACCGGAGCCCGCCCCCGCCAGCACCAGCAAATGTCGGTCATCGGCAGCCACCGCATCGCGCTGGGCCGGGTTCAAACCATCAATAAGGGAAGTTACGTCATCCATGGCGTGAAAGTTTAGCAGAATGTCCCCGCCGGTGATGCCCGCAGGAGCAGGCAATTTCCCCCTGCCCCGATACTTCTCTTCACTCTCCCAAGAAAGTCGGTTTCCCTCGCCCCCAACCTGTGGGTAAACTGGAAACAAAAAGACTCGGCGCTCAAGCCAGAGGAAACATTTACGGTGTCTCTGCAGTCTCTATCAGCTCAGCCAGCAGCCCCGTTCAACGGGGTGCTCAATGAACAATGTCAGTTGCTGCTAAGCGGCATCGTTGTGCTATTGCTGCTAGAAAGTGCAACCGCCGTTACCCTGGTATGGACTTACTGGCCCACGTCCATATCACAGCACACACTACTGACTTGGCTAGGCATCCTTGCCGTCATGCAGGTGACCCGTTTATTTATCCTGATTTATTACCGTCGCCGACTGGCTGCCCAGCAAGCCACACCGCTCTGTCGGCGCCTGCTCTCCGGGTTGGCCCTCTCCACACCTTTATTTATCGGCCTGGCAGGCTATCTATTTAATCCGTTGGACACCCTGTTCAGCCCGCCGATGTTAAGCGCACAGTTAATATGCGCCGGCTTAGGGCTGGGCCTGAGCACTATCGCGTTGGCCGCCTACAGCAGCCATTTCCCCACCGTGTTCCTGTATTTGATCATGCTGCTCGGCCCGACCGTGGCTCGCCTGGCGGAAACCCAGCAACAAAGCCCGTTATCACTGGTTCTGTTGGTGCCTGTGTTGGGGATATTCTTCTTGGTCGCCGCCCAACGCATCAATCGCACCGGCCACCAAGCCATGGTCCTACAGGCCAGTAACCGCTCGCTAATTGATTACTTGAACCGCGCGCGCAGCGACGCCGAAGCCCTCAACGAAAAACTGGCTCAAGAAATTTACGACCGCAAGGACGCTCGCCAGCGACTACAAGACACCAACGACCGACTAGAAAGCATGGTGCAGGAACGCACTCACGCCTTAGGCGAAACCAACACCGCCTTGGCGGCGACCAGCGAACGTCTAGAGCTGGCTCTGGAAGCCAGCAATATCGGGCTGTGGGACTGGATACTCGATACCGGGCGTAATTACCACACCAATTTCGACCGCCTGCTGGGATACGACAGCGCCTATTTCAAGAACTTCTTCGGCGACTTGGAAACCCTGGTTCACCCGGATGATCTCACCCGCATTCGCAGCGCCATGGTCGCGCACTTCAAGGGTCTAAATAGTCGCTACCATGCGGTCTATCGGCTACGTCACGCGGACGGCAGCTGGCGCTGGATTGAAGACGAAGGCCGGGTGGTATCTCGCAACAAGAGCGGCCGCGCGCTCCGCATGATCGGCACCCGCCGCGATATCACTGACGATCGCCAAGCTCAAGAACAACAACGGCTAGCCGCTACCGTTTTTGAGAACGCTCCTGAAGGCATCTTCATTCTGGACCACAAGTTCCGTTTCTTGGCCGTGAATGCTCGTTTCGAGCAAATCACCGGCTATTCCGAATCTCTGCTCATCGGCCGCCGTATCCTGGAAGAAGAAGAAGCTCAGCCGAACCGGGAAATCTATTTGGGCATCACCGCCACCCTGCATGATAAAGGCTTCTGGGAAGGGGAAATCAACGAACGCCGCCGCAACGGCGAAACATTCCCCGAATGGCTACAAATGAGCGCGGTGCGCGACGAACAGAAACGGGTGATCCGCTATGTGGGAATGATCTCCGACCTGACCAGCCGCAAAGAAACCGAACAACAGCTTCTGTTCCTCTCCAATTATGATCGCCTCACCGGCCTGGCCAATCGCACCCAATTCCGCGAGCATCTGCACAAGTCGCTGACCTTGGCTCGGCTGAATCGCGAAAAGGTCGCTCTGTTAATGATCGATCTGGACCGTTTCAAGCCCATCAACGAATCGCTGGGACATGAGATTGGCGACCGCCTACTGAAAGCCGCAGCCGAGCGCATGGCCCAGCATGCCGGCGGGCAAGAATCATTGGCCCGGGTCGGCGGCGATGAATTCACCTTGCTGCTGGAAAACCATGGTGGCGAAAGCAACATCAGCCAGCATTGCCAGAAACTGATCAATGCCATTAAAAAGCCGTTCCTCATTGATGGCCACGAGCTGCTTTTGGGCGCCAGCATCGGCATTAGCCTGTTCCCGGAGACCGCCAAAGAAGCCCAAAGCATGATCAATCAGTCGGACATGGCGGTGTATCAGGCCAAACGTGGCGGCGGCAATAACTTCCAGTTCTACCGCAGCAATATGCGCGTAGCTTCAGTGGAACAACTGGCCCTGGAAACCAGCCTGCGCAAAGCTATTTTCAAGAATGAATTTGTGGTGCATTACCAACCGAAAATGGACTTGACCAGTAATAGCATCACCTCAGTGGAAGCACTGGTACGTTGGCAACACCCCACCATGGGCCTGCTACCCCCGGCGGAATTTATTCCGCTAGCCGAGGAAACCGGGCTAATCTCTGCCATCGGCGAATTAGTGCTGGAACGCTCCTGCCGTCAGGCATACAAATGGTACAAACAGGGCCTCGGTGACATCTGTGTTTCGGTGAATCTATCCGCTCACCAGTTCCGCAAAGGCAACGTCGCAGAAATCGTCGATCGGGTTCTATCCTCCACGGAGCTGCCGCCACACCTGCTGGAACTAGAACTCACCGAGAGTCTTATCATGGAAGACATGGAGCAAAACATTGAGCTGCTCCAACAACTGCGCACTCGAGGCATTGAACTGGCCCTCGACGATTTTGGCACCGGTTATTCGTCACTGAGCTACCTGAAACGCTTCCCGGTGGACACACTGAAAATCGATCGTTCATTTATCATGGATCTGGACAAAAGCCCGGACGACGCTGCGATCACCCGTGCCATTATCGACATGGCCCACAGTCTGAAAATGAATGTCATCGCTGAAGGAGTAGAAACTGAAGAGCACCTGAGCATTCTGCGAGACATGCATTGCGACAGCATCCAAGGCTATCTGATCAGCCGGCCAGTACCAGAAACCGAGTTGTTGGAATTACTGCATACGCAGGCGTACCGAAAGACAATGGATAATTGATAGTGGCAATGGGTACGAACGTAAAGGCATCAGGCCGCGCCAGGCTTTGGCCGCGGCCTGATGCCTTGCCTTTACAGGGGCCAACCCAAGCGGCTCCGCAAGTTATCTAATCTCAGTTTTTAATTAAGAATTTCCAAGGTTTCTTGCGCCTGAAAATACCCTTCCAGATGACGACGCAGCCACTCTTCCAGCAACCCTTCATCTTGCAGCTTAGCCATCACTGGCGGCAGGAAGCGGCGGGCATCATCCAGCATCAGCTCGCGGGTCACACCCAACTCATCAAGCAAGCCCGTCAGGCTGGTATCACCGTATTTATCAAAAAACGCCCGCACCCCGGCTTCCAACATGGCATTGAAGTAATCCGTATGGCGCAGCTCCCGCCAGTAATCGAACACAATCACGAACAGCTCCTGGATATCTTCACTGCTCACCAATTCTTTCAAGTCTGCCACCGGGCGTTGACCAAAGTCCTGCCAAGCCACCTTCACCAACTCACGCAGTTCATCCAGATTCTCATCCCGATACAAATAAGGATCGCTCAGCAATTGCTCAGTACGGCGCAGTAACCACTCCTGCAATCTGATCTCTAGGCTGGCCAACCAACGTTCCGGCAACCGTTTGCTCAATTGGCTGCGCAAAGGGCCGGGCAAACCCTGATGCAGCAACGTCTTTAACCCCAGCTGAGCACCACCCGCCAGTAAGGCCAGCAACACCGGATTGCGCCCCAGCCACGCCATGCTTTCCCGTGACAACGGGATCTCCAAAAACTTATCGAGCAAGGCCGTCACCACGACCTCATCAATCACGTCTCCGACAAGGTGTTCGCTCTGGATGGCGTCGTCATAAAGCTGCTCCACTATATCGCCCACCAGCTCGGGAATCGCACCACTGATATCCATTTTCACAGCGTACTTCTGCGCCGTGGCAAACACCTGCTCAGCCTGCACCCACTGATTAAGGGAATAACCCGCTCCACGCTCAAGGGCGTAATCCAGCTCCTCAACGATCAGCGAATCCAGCTGCTTGGGCGAGAGGCGTGCCAACAGGTAACGGATCAATCCATCCAGTAAACGATTCGCAACTTCCTGTTTATTACTCACCATTTTCTACCTTTTCCAGTGAAAAGTTCTTGATGATACGCGCATCAATTGTATCATTGACTGATGTAACAGTTACGGAGGAATGCGCAATGTCGACCCCGATTCTGCCTATACGTCGCAATTTAAAATTCAACCTGAACCCGGCCAAGGCGCTAACCTGGCACCGGGACGGTCTGAATATCAGTCAGTTCCTCAACACCATGAGCCTGTTCTTCCCGGTCGGTGAACGCTTCTTTATCAACAGCGTCCGCAATTATCGCGACCAGATTACCGATCCAGAACTGAAAAAGGCGGTAACCGCCTTTATCGGTCAGGAAGCCATCCATGGCCGTGAGCACGAAGAGTACAATGACTTCGTTGCCCAGGCAGGCGTTCCCTTGCATGCCCAAGAGGCCATTGTTGCCAAGCTGCTTGGTGCGGTTCAGCAATACAGCCCAGAGGCCCTTCAATTAGCCATCACCGTATCTCTGGAACACCTGACGGCCATTCTTGGCGGCGGCCTGCTAGACCTGCCGGAAATCATGGATGGCTCAGACGAAGACTATAAGGCCATCTGGAATTGGCACGCTCTAGAGGAAACCGAACACAAGGCCGTGGCCTTCGATGTATACCGTACCGTTATCGGCGGAGACAGCAATCTTGGCGCCTACGCCCTGCGCAGCAGCACTCTGGTATTGTCTACCGCCGCGTTCTTTACCCTGTTCACCCCCTTTTATTTACACAATGTACGCATAAAGGGTGGCCTGACCGACCTGAAGGGCTGGCGAGCGGTGGCCAAACACACTTGGGGCCGCAAAGGGGTTTTCCTGAATATCACCAAGCCTTGGCTTGATTGGTTCAAACCCGGCTTTCACCCCTGGGACCACGACAACCGCGAGCACCTGAAAAACTTCAAAGCCCTGCTTGGCGACCGTCTCCAGGACGCGGCATAACCGTTTTACTTCACCGAGCTCTCCCCTTTCCGGTGACTTACAGGGTCGGCATTTTTGCCGACCTTTTTTTAAGTTGAATCCAAGGAAATAACGTTACAACTGAATTTGTTTACCCGAATGTGAACTAAAAAAACGCCGGCTCAATAGCCGGCGTTTTGTGGCGCATGGAGACTTACCCCCCATTGCCATCTTGGGTGGAAACCACTCGATCATCAGCGAGGCGAACGTTTGCCGCCGGGGCGCTGCCGTCCCGGTCTTCACCGAAATACAGCGTGGTGTGCGGGAACGGGATTTCAATGCCGACTTTGTCGAAGTAGATCTTCACTAGCCGATTGAAGGCACGCCCCACAGCCCACTGGTTGCCCGGCGTGGTTTTAATCACCACACGGATATTCACCGAACTGTCCGCCAAGGCCGACACCCCAGCCACTTCCAGCGGGGCCAGAATATCATTCTTGTGCTTACCCTCCTTCAGCGCTTCAAACGCAGCCTCCAGCTGCACGATGGCATCGTCGATGCTCTCGCGATAAGCAATGCCATATTCACCCACATGATTACCGAATTCACGGGTGTAATTAGACACCGCATCCACCGAGGAGAACGGCACAATGTGGTAGGTGCCGTACAAATCACGCAACGCTACCGACCGAATACCTACCCGTTCCACGGTGCCTGAGTGAGCACCGACACCCACGAAATCACCCGTGTTCATGGCATTTTCCAATTGGATAAACACCCCAGTAATCACATCCTGAACCAGCTTCTGGGCGCCGAAACCAACAGCCAGGCCGAGCACCCCGGCACCGGCAATCAGCGGCGCAATATCCACACCGACTTCAGAAAGCACAATCATCACCGTCATAATGATGATGGTAATGGCCAACGTGGTATGGAACAGCCCGAGCAGGGTTTCACCGCGAGCGGCCTGAGCTGGGGTGCTGCTTTCATCAGGGCAGAATTTATGTTCCACCAGGCTAGCCAACACAATCCACACTGCGGCGGCCAACGCCAGGATGATCAGGATATCGACCAGGGCGGAAACCGCCTGGGCACCGGCTGCCGTGGCATACCAAGCACTCAAGTCATACAAGGCCCAAGCGTCCAGTGACACCACAATCACCAACGCCAATATCAGCGCACGGATCACTTTCAGCCCAGTGGGCACATAAATGTTCACCCGATCCTGCAGATGCGGCATGCTGGCCTTCAGCCCATCCGGGAGCTGTATTTCCTTGCCGATCAATTGCCCTAATGCAACAGAGCCCAGCAAGCCCAGCCCCACATACAACAGCGTTTCCAGTGTTGCTTGCGCCACATAGGGCAAGGCAGTTTCGGGGTTCAGTACCGTAACGGCAAATACCAGCAAGGCGTACGTGAGTGCCAACCAATGCCAGCTACGCGCCAGCACCAACCACATTAAACGCACCACGCCGGTCTTGGCGCTCGCCCGTTGCCTCAACGCATCACGCAGCACCGTGCGTTTGCGCAAAATGACGGTGGCTGCATAAATCAGCGCCACCAGCATAACCCCCGTGCTAACAGCGCTACCCAATACAGGAGAAAAATTGAAATTCAACATCGGCACTAGCACCAGCAAGCCATAGCCAATCAGCCCAGCCTCACGGGCAAGAAACCGATTACAGTAGCGAGCCGGCTCCGCCGCCACCGGCAACAACCGCAGGCCTTTATAGCGGGAGGAGAAGAACACCCGTAGCCCCGCTTTAGCGAGTTCCACCAGTAAAAACGCATTCAGAAACAGCGCCAGTCGAGTGGCATCCGCTCCCAATTGTTCGCTCAATAATGGCGCTACAAAGGTACCGGCCAAATAAGCCAACACCACCACAAACCCATCCACCAGGATGGCTAACGCCACTGCCACCGTTGTGCGTAAAATAGCCAGCTTTGCTGGGCCAGCACCGGCCCAATGACTAAGACGCGCAAAGATCGAGCTGGCCAGTGCCCGTAATGCCCAAAACACGACGAAAGTGACAACCGCCAAAATCACCAGATTCAATAGCGCCGCGCTCGCCGTTTTCATATCCAGCGATGAGGAAGCTGCTGGCGCATCATCAGGTTCAGCGTCGGCGCCAAACCATCCCGTAACCAAGGCGCCTAACGCCACAAACTGCCGACCCATATCCCCCGTCAAATTCCCGGTGACAGATGCCATCCGCCGGGCCAGTGACACCTGTTCTGCGGTTTGCCCACTGGGTGCCTTTTGGGCCAGCTCTGCGCTAGCCACTTCACCTTCCACGCCGAGAGGTTCTGATACCGTACCTCCCTGTAAATCGCGCAGCTGGTCAATCAGCAGCTGGCGACTGGCATCATTTTCCAGCAAGTTCGCCAGTTCACCATATTGATGAGTCTGCGGGACGGACTCCTGCGCAGGCGCCGCGGCCGTAAATAGCAGAAGAATAAGAAAAAGACAGGCTGTCAGGCCCCGCAAAAACTGGGGGTGGTGGCTCACAGTGATCTCCTTATCTCGGCTAACACCGAGCAAAAAACATTAATTAGAGGATCCTTCAGGCGCACACCCTAACAATCAAAGCCGAGTGAAATGTGAAGATCACGGCAAAGAATTACGTGATTTATCAATTGCGGATTGACCCAGGCGAGCTACCCGCAGCGAGGAAGGGCCAACCTCTTCGGTTGACCATGACATTATTCACTGTAACTATCGGGTTTGGTTTATTCATGCAGTAACGCTTAATACAACACGGCGGAGGCGTTAATGGACGCATTCTGGAGCCCGGACGCGCGGGCTTTAACTCCTTATATTGATACCTTGGAGCAAGCCAACAGAGGCCTACAGATCATTGCCTCTTCTTTGCAGCCCGGCATGACCGAGCAAGATTGCGAGCTACTGATCCGAGACTGGCTACGTGCCCATCAATTACTCGATCCGGCGCGTCCGCCGAGGGTGCGCTTTTATAGCCCAGCCCCTCGCCGTCGGTTTGGCCTAAAAAGACCGAAAAAACAGCGTTACGGTATGGGCATGAGCTATATCCTGCGCTGCGATGCGGTTCGCTCTGGCTACATCGCCAAGGCCAGCCTCAGCGGCACGGCGAATGCCCCCTTGGCGCCATTGCACAGCCGTTTGGCAAGCTACCGCGAACAGCTCCCCCAAGCATTGCATGAAGGGCGCAGCCCACAGCAGCTCGCCGAGCATTTCCCCGGCCTGCGCCAGGTTTACCGGCTGGCCCCGCTCACGGGCAACCCGCCAGAAGGCGACCGCATCGGAGAAGGGCCATTGATTCCCGGCCTGTGGCAATGGCAGCTGACGCTGAGCGACGGCACCTACAGCGTTGCCTGCAGTGAATTTCTACTGGTGGATGATCATGGGCCCCGCTGGCTAACCGCCACCCCGGCCCACCTGTTAGATACAAGCAACCACAACAACAGCGACAAGCAAGAGGAAGTAGCCTGATGGTGCAGTGGCGCGACAGTAAAGTGAGCCGTAATGGTATAAACCTGGCCGTGCGGACCTGGAGTCCCGACAAAAGCCCTACCGTGGTGCTGGTACACGGCTACCCGGACGCCAGCCATGTCTGGGAAAAAGTGGCGGAACGGCTCAGCCTAGATTTTAAAGTGGTCGCTTACGATGTGCGCGGCGCCGGAAACTCCTCCACCCCCAAGAACCGCGCGGCCTATAAACTGCCCCAGCTGCGTGACGACCTGCATGCGGTTATGGATGCAGTTTGCCCCGATGAAAAAGTCCATCTGGTGGGGCACGACTGGGGCTCCGTTCAAACGTGGGAGTCGGTCACCGAGCCCAACGCTGAGCACCGTATCGCGTCCTATACGACCCTGTCCGGTCCTTGCCTCGACCATGTGGGGCAATGGATGAATGCCCGGCTGCGCGAGCAAAAAATTGGCGCCGTGCTCAACCAACTCGCCCACTCCTGGTACATCGGCGCCTTTCAGTTACCGGTGTTAGCCCCGGCATTGTGGAAAGTCGGGCTAGCCAAGGCCTGGCCACAGGTACTGAGACGCAGCGAGAACCTTCACAGTGAAGCTAGCGGCACCCAACTGCAGGATGGCACCCACGGGATTGAACTGTACCGCGCCAACATGCTGCCCTGCCTGCTCAAGCCCCGTGAGCGTTATACCAAAGTGCCGGTACAGCTAATCGTTGCTCGCGAGGACAACTATGTACGCCCCGCCATGCTCGAAGATCTCCCACAATGGACCGAACAACTTTGGCGCCGCGAGCTGGATTGTGGCCACTGGGGCCCACTCCTGCAGCACCCGGATGTAACGGCCAACTGGATTCGAGAATTTATTCACCACATCGAAGGCGCGCCTGCCGCCGGACCGTTGCAACGCAGCAAGGTCAGCACAAGCCGCCCAACCGGGCCAGACAGCGGTAAACGGGTGATCATCACCGGTGCCGGTTCCGGTATCGGTCGGGAAACGGCCTTAGCTTTCGCCCGCCGTGGCGCTCTAGTGGTCTGCACCGACATCAACAGCGAAGCGGCAGCCGCCACCGCCCGCACCATTACCGCTGAAGGCGGCGAAGCCCTGAGCCGCAAATGCGATGTCAGCAACACCCGCTCCATGGAAGCGCTGGCGACTTGGGTGGAAAAGGAATTAGGCGCCCCGGATATCGTCGTCAACAATGCCGGCATCGGCCTGTCCGGCTCGTTGCTCGACACCAGCGTTAAAGATTGGCAGCAGGTACTAGGGGTCAACCTGTGGGGTGTGATTCATGGTAGCCGGCTATTCGCCCGCCAGATGATTGACCAAGGGCGCGCCGGGCATATCGTCAACATAGCGTCTGCCGCCGCTTTTATGCCTTCACGCATGTTGCCGGCCTATGCCACCAGCAAGAGCGCAGTGTTAATGTTCAGCGAGTGTCTGCGAGCAGAAATGGACGAACACAACATCGGTGTCAGCGCCATTTGCCCGGGCATCATCGATACTCCAATCACGCGCAACACACGCTTTGTAGGCGTCGATGATGACGAGCAAAGCCGCCGCCAGAAAAACGCTGAAAAGCTTTACCAACGTCGTGCCTTTACCCCAGACCGTGTCGCTCAGGCCATCGTCGAGGCGGTAGAGAAAAATCGCGCGGTGGTTCCTGTCAGCCCAGAAGCTCTGGGTATGCAATGGCTGGGACGCTTTACGCCCTCCCTGGCCCGCAATTTGGCTCAGGTAGAATTCACCCCCTGAGCTGGGCACGTCCATGCCTCCGTGGGAAGCAGCGGTGCATATCGCAACCACTTCGGGTTGTGGCCCCGCTGCAAAAAGGGGGCTATCATCCCAGCATGAAATCCCGTGACCGTAACCCCGCAGCTATTTTGCGCAGCCTGAAGAAATACACTCAACCGGCTGAGCAACAGGCACCGGCAGACGCCGGAGACCACAAAGAATTTACCATCGACGAACTGGCCCGCGAAGCCGGCTCGACGGTGCGTAACGTGCGCGCCTACCAGGATCGCGACATTCTGCCGCCCCCGGAAAAGCGTGGTCGCACGGGTATTTATACCGATGTGCATTTAGCGCGCCTGAAGATCATCGGCGCCCTGCTGGATCGCGGCTACACACTCAACAATATTCGCGACCTGCTCAGCGCCTGGGAACAAGGCCGCGAGCTCAATGACATCCTTGGATTGGAAGTGGCGGTCACCACTTGGCAGGCCCCCAGCGTCCCCTCCTACTTGGACTATCAAGACCTGCTGAACGACTTCGGCGAGGACATCACACCGGAAGTAATGACTAAAGCCGTCAAACTCGGCTATATCATCCCCGAAGGCATGCGCCTGCGCCTGCCCTATCCACGCGTCTACAACGCGGGCAAAGAGCTCAACCAAGCGGGGGTGCCACTGGATGCGGTGCTCACCCATGTGAGCCTAGTGCGCACAGAAGTAGACAAGTTGGCGGAACGTTTTATCGGCATGATCATCCATCATCTGGTGGATGAAAAGTACGGCGACGAGGCCCTTCCCGAAGGCGAAGACGTGCCCAAACTGGCCGATTTTATTACCCGCATTCGCCCACTGGCCGATGCCGTCGTTAGCGACGAACTCGGCAGGGTGCTGGAAAAAAGTATCAACAAAATTCTCGTTGACCGCCTCGCCAACGTACTCGCCCACATAGAAGAAAAATAACGAGCACGCCGGGTATCCGCCAGGTACAAGTTCGAGAACCATGAGCAAACACTGGCCGCGCTAGCCTCACGTACGTACCGCCAAAGACAAGATCGGGGCTTAACGTCTCTGGCGGTTAAGCCACCAGCATATTGTAGAAAACCGCTCTGCGGGACTTAAGCGTTCAACCACGGCCGCTCTGGTCGATCACTATCCCTGGCGCACCGGCCTGCAATCGCTCACGCAGGTCATTCGGCACCGTGGTCTTCTCAAACGGCTCAGTGGTCATCATCACATACACCGCTTCCGAATGGGCAATCGCCCGGCCATCGTCCGCATGGCAGATATCCGCCTGCAACGAGAACGAGGTGTTGCCCATATGGGTGAGTGAAACAAACACCTCCAGTACGTCGTCAAAGCGTGCCGGCGACTGCCATTGGGTGGTCAATTTCACCACCTGGTTATCCAGTCCCGCCGCCAGCAACTGGCGGTAATCCCGCCCCAATGCGCGCATGAATTCAGTCATGGCTATATCCACGTAATCGCCATAACGGGCGTTAAACACCACTTGCTGAGCATCGCATTCGTTGTAGCGCACCCGAAAACGAAAACAAAACGGTTGGCCCATGATTTTCCTTTTATCATTCTTTTAGCGTCGCCATAGACGCATGGCACGGCCAAAACATGACCGTAATTACAACATCCGCTCAATCGGCAATAACGACAATAACCATGCCAGCATGCGTCGCCAAACGGTGACCTTGGGTTCACGGGAATACAAAACCGGCTTACCGTCATGTCCATCCGCGCCCCACAGTAATTTGCCTCCCTGCTTTTCAAGACGGTAACTGTTCTCCGGTGCCAACCCTTCTTCGATAAATGCCGCCACCTGCTGCCCCAGTTCAGCGGACACAACGTAGTATCCCATTTCGGTATTTAAATGCACCGAGCGCGGATCGATATTGAAAGAACCGACAAAAACTTCGCGCCGATCCAACACCATCGCTTTGGTATGCAGGCTCGCCTGGGAGCGCCCCTTAAACAAGCGCACCTGACGGTGCAGTGCCCGGGCATTGGGCTGTAGCTCATGCAGCTCGACCCCTGCCGCCAACAGTGCTGCACGGTAACGCGCATAAGCCCCATGAGCGGCAACCACATCATTAGTGGCCAAGCTGTTGGTGAGCACCGCTGCACGACCACCGCGCTGCTGGAACCCTCCCAACGCCTCAACAAAAGCATTACCGGGAATAAAATAACTGGCCTCCATCAATAACTCCCGATTGTCTTGCCTGCCCAGCAAACGCGCCAATTGCTCTCCCATCAACGTCTGCTTCGCACCACTGGCTTTATCCGGGCTATCAAACAGCAAGGCAGCCGGAGCCTGCACACATTGCTGCTCTTGTTTTGCCAAATAATCGGTGAAAAACGCTTCATGCTGAGGAAACAGGTAAGGGTACCCTTGCAATGAAGTGCGCCAGCGTCGCAACCAGTGCCAGGCCCGATCCGCTGTAGCCTCCGTGCGATGGCGGTAACTTTTCATAGAGACCGCCAAGGGGCTATCCCAAAAGGCATCAAAAGCCGTTTGCGTATCGGCCACGATGGCACCATGGGCGTACAGATCCAGATCACGAAAGTTGGTGGATGCATTAACGCCGAAATAGTGATCCGCAACATTGCGGCCCCCCACCAACGCTCGTTCGCCATCCATAATCCAGGCTTTGTTATGCATGCGGTGATTCAAGCGCGGCGCATGGTAGAGCCATTGCAGAAAATGCTTGTAGCGCCCCTTGAACGGATTGAACAAGCGCACCTCAATATTTGGGTGTGCATCCAACGACGCCCACTTCACATCCCGGCCAAGCTGATTGGCATGATCCAACAACATGCGCACCCTTACGCCCCGCCGTGCTGCCTCCAACACTCGGTAGATGAGCAACTTGCCGGTCGTGTCGTCATCCCAGATGTAATACTGCATATCCAGTGTGCGAGTGGCCAAACGCGCCAAAGTAACACGCAGAGTAAAAGCCTGATCGCTGTCTGCCACCAGAGAAAAGGACGACACCGGCGTCAGGGCGGAGCCTGATGTTGCCCGGCTCATTGGCACTCGTCTTTTGGCCCGTGCACGGGCCATTGTGGTTGCCCGTCAATCCGCAAACCGGTGCGCATACCGTCGCCTCTCCGCTTCCTATCATGAGCCCCTGATGACAAGAATATAAAATTTATTCTAAATGCCAACCCTGCCATACATTCACCCGAATTCATCAAACTATCACGATCTTTTTACCGCATTTTCTTGTCATGGCGTCAGCCTTGCCGTCTCCCTTTCTTGCTTAAAGATGACTGCACATGAAAAAACGCCTCCTTACAATACCGGCTGTCACCACTCTGCTCACCGGGCTCTGCGCCAGCGTCAACGCCGCTCCCTACGACTGGAACTATCCGGCACCGATTAAATCTCCCGGCGCTAACGATAACGGCAAGGTGGTGCTCTTCGATGTCTCCCACGGGGGTACGGAAGGCAATGCCGACTGGGTCATCGACGGCGGCTTTTCCGATTTTGCTGACAGTCTCGCCAATGCCGGTTATACCGTGCAGGAATATCGCGGGGTGGATAAAAACAGCGACGGCGTTATCCAGTTCGTCGATGACTACACCAACCCCAGCACGGCCAACAGTAACGCTAATGAAGCGGTCATTACCTACAGCGCCATTAGTCATGCCGACGTATTGGTGCTGGCTGAAAGCAACCGCCCTTTCACCCAATCGGAATTACAGGCGCTGGAAGATTTTGTCGCCGATGGCAAGGGCATCTTCTTTGTTGCCGACCACTATAACGCAGACCGCAACCTGAACACTTGGGACAGTACCGAAGTATTCAATGGCTACAATCGTTCCACCTTGCCCCAGTTCAATGTAGGCGGCAGCTACGGCGATCTACGCAACCCGGGCACCGCCAACGGCTGGTTAGCCCAGGAGTTCGGTATTCGTTTCCGCTTCAACGCCATCGACTGGCATAGCGGCGCCAGCGGTATCGAACCGGCCAGCCAAGTGGAAGGCCTCACAACCGGCGTAGGCCCTGTGCTGATGGCCGGCGGCGCCACCCTTGCCATCACCGACCCCAACAAAGCCAAGGGGCTAGTGTACTTTTCCACGAGCGACAGCCCCAGCCGCTGGAGCCACGCGGTGGATTCGGGTCTCTACTTTGGCGGCACCGCCGAAGGCCCTTATGTAGCCATCGCCAAATCCGGGGCGGGCAAAGCCGCTTTTATTGGCGACTCCAGCCCCATCGAAGATGCCAGCCCAAAATACAAACGTCAGGATAACGGCAATACCAAAAGCACCTACCCAGGCTGGACCGATGCCGGTAACGCGGCTCAGCTCAGCATGAACCTGATCGACTGGCTTGCTACACCGCAAAGCTATACCCGGTTCGACACCAGCGCCCATCCAGCAGGCACGGCTACCCCAACCCCCATGGCCAGCGAAGAGCTGGACGATCCGGATAACGGCCAGCCCTGGAACACCCCCTCCGGCGGCTATAACCCCTGGGATGCCAGCACCTTTGACTACGCGGCCTACGGCGCACCGGACGGCCCGGGCGGCAACACTGGCAGTGGCAACGGCAATGCTCTATCCGTGAGCGACGCTCTAGCCGAACCCACGGGAACAACGGTGACGGTGGAAGGCGTGATCACCCAAGCCATCAACGGCGAGTACGCGCTAGAAATCCAGGACAGTGCCGGCAGCGCCACGCTTTACGTGAAATTGGAAAGCCAGTATCGCAGTGCCTTTAGCCCGCAGAATAATCCGCAGGTGATCGGCGAGACACTCCAGGTCTCTGGCGAGCGTGATGTCTACATGGGCGAACCGAGCATCGAATACGTCACCGATATGCAATGGGTGGCCAGCAATGCCGCGAGCGGCACGTGTGGCAGCAATGGCGCCGTCTCGGTGAATGATGCCTACGCCAGCAGCCAGGGCAGCCCGCTCACCGTCATTGGCGAAGTGATTGGCGGCGTTAACGGCCCCCATGCCCTGGAGCTGGGCGACCTTGTCAGCAGCACCACCCTCTACGTGAAATTGGAAGCGGATCAGCGCGCTGAATACAGTCCCGCCAACAACCCCGCCATGGTCGGCCAGACCCTCAAGGTAGACGGCGTGCGCGACCTCTACATGAGCACACCCAGCCTGGAATCCGTGAGCCATCTCGCGGTAATGGGTAACTGCCCCTGAAAAACCCAAGACATCACCAGCGGCGTTCGCGTCGCCCTTCTTTCAACTCAACACACAGGAAACACCATGAGCACTTCACTGCGATCCCTGCTGGTTCTGTCTCTCGCCGGCGGCGCCTTGCTGAGTGGCTGTGGCGGCGATGATAACAACCCCCCACGGGTGGATCTTCGCCTGATGGAAACCACCGACATCCACGCCAACGTAATGGACTATAACTACTACAGCGACAGCGTGGATAACGGCCACGGCCTGGTACGCACCGCCATGCTGGTCAAACAGGCCCGCGAGGAAATCACCTACCCGGGTAACTCCGCGCTGGTGGACAACGGCGACTTAATCCAGGGCAGCCCTATGGGTGACTGGCGTCAAGCTCAAGGGCTCACCAGCGGCGAGGTGCACCCGGTCTATAAAGTCATGAATGAAATGGCCTACGACGTGGGCAACTACGGCAACCACGAATTCAACTATGGCTTGGATTTCCTCGCCGAGAGCGTAAACGACGCCGCCTTCCCTTACATCAGCGCCAACGTTTTTAGCGCCGACGGCAGCACCCCCTACTTTGACCAGTACACGCTAATCACCAAGACCGTTTATGATCGCGACGGCAACCCTCACGAGCTGACTCTCGGTTTTATCGGCTTTCTACCGCCACAGATTATGCAATGGGACAAGAAGAACCTGGAGGGTAAGGTCAGCACTAAAGACATCAAGGCCGTTGCCGAGCTGTTGGTCCCGCAGATGAAAGCGGAGGGCGCGGACATCATCGTCGCCATCCCCCATTCCGGTATCAACACCACCGCCTATTCGGAAAACGCCAAGGCAGAAAACAGCAGCTGGTACCTTGCCGATGTGGAGGGCATCGACGCCATCATGTTCGGCCACAGCCACCTGACCTTTCCTTCCATAGACTTTGCCAAAACCGCCAACGTGGATCTGGAAAAAGGCACCATCAAGGGTGTGCCCTCGGTGATGCCCGGCTACTGGGGCAGCCACCTGGGCATCATCGACCTGACTCTGGCACTCAATGAAGACGATGAAAGCTGGGCCGTGGTGGACAGCATAGTAGAAGCGCGAGCTCTAGACCCGGAAAGCGAGGCAGACGCCGCACTGACCGCATTGGTCAAGCCCGACCACGACGCCACACTGGAGTACATGGACCAAGTGATCGGCGAATCCACCGACGACATTTTCAGCTTCCTGGCCGTGGTAAAGGACGACCCTTCCATCCAGATCGTTAGCGATGCCCAGAAAGCCTATGTGGAAGACGCCATTGTCGGCACCGAGCTGGATGGCCTGCCGGTGCTGTCTGCTGCGGCTCCGTTCAAGGCCTGCGACCGCAAGGGCGTCTGCGCCGAAGAAAGCAGTTTCACCGTGGTGCCCGCCGGCGAGCTGAAAGTGAAAAACATTGCCGACCTGTACCTGTATAACAACCGCCTGATGGCGGTTAAAGTCACCGGTGCCGAACTGGAACAATGGCTGGAGTGTTCCGCCTCGCAGTTCTTCCACATCACCGATACGGCTGACCGGCAAGAGCTGGTGGATTTCACTGGCTTCCCCACCTACAACTTCGATGTGATCGACGGCGTCACCTACCAGATCGATGTAACCGAACCGGCCCGCTACAACGGCGACTGTGTCAAGGTCAGCGACGGGACGCGCATTGTCGACCTGCAATTTAACGGAGCCGCCATTGATCCTGACCAGACGTTTCTTGTTGCCAGTAACGACTACCGCGCCCACGGCGGTAAATTCGCCGGCACGGGTGGCGATCATGTGGTGATTGAATCCCCGGATGAAAACCGCCAGGTGGTGGGTAACTACATTCAGGCCAACAGCCCGGTAACGCCTACCGCCGACAACAACTGGTCCTTCGCACCCATCCTGGGTTACAGCAGCAATCTGGAAATCGTATTCCGGGTCCCCAATACCAACCGCGCAAAGAATTTTGTGGCGGATGCGGTTGCCGGAGCGGGTGGCAGCTTCCTCGCCACGTTACTGGACGACAGTGGTAACGAAGCCATCTACGAACTGAACCTGCAACCCTGAGGCCACCCCGGCCTGCCCCACGGTGGGCCGGGTAATATCGCTGTAACCGAAACAGCACAGGCGCCCTTACGGCTCGGCCAAAGGTTCATCGCGTCGAATACGCAGAAAACCGGCAAAGCGGGGCAGCCCCGTAGCCGTTTTCCCGAAATACTTGTACGTCACCGTGGCCCCCAAGGGCGGCGGCGCCTTGCGCTGTTTATCAGTAAAGCCGGTCCCCAGCTTGAATTGACGACCATCCGCCCTTTCAACCACCAGCGCCCCCATCATGCCGCGGTATTTCCCCTTGCCTGCTGTGTAGCCAATCACCACGGCTTCCGCATCTTGATAGCTCTTCACTTTCAACACCGCATCACTGCGGCCCGCCTGGTACAGGCTATCACCGTGATGCAGCATCAGCCCTTCCCCCCCTGCCGCCATCACCTTGTCTAACCGCTGCAATAATGCCGCGTGACTGGAGACGGGCTGCTGCTCTATAACCGAAAACGTATAGGCATTACTGGCCACCGCCAATGCGCGCATTTGTTCAATACGCTGAGAGAACCGTGCGCCACTGTCGGGCAGATCAAACACCTTGTACTGGATCTGTCGCCATTCGGCTGCCAGCGGTTGCAGCCGGCGAACGGCGGCGGATACGTCAGAAAAGCGGCCCCGGCCCATCCATAACTCTCCGTCCATAGGCGTACCCGGGTAGCCCCGCACAAACCAGCTCGGGGCATTAATCACGTGCCCACCTTTGCTGATCAAGCGCTCTCCATCCCAATAAGCCCTCACCCCATCCAGCTTCTCACTGACCCAGTACCCTTGCAGCGCCACCCCCTGCTCATATGTTTGCGCAAGTTGTAATGCAGGAGGCTGCGCCAGACAGCAAGCCGACACAATCCACACCCCAATAATGGCCAACCCCTGCCAGCTCTTCACGGTATTCTCCCCTGCTTCTGTCAGGCTGGAATCATGGCAGATACCGGCCGCTTGCCCTGTCCGCTTACGCATACCCGTTATGTAAGCCATAACAGTTGCAACAAATCGCGACCGGCTGCATCCAACAAGCAGGAGGTAAATCATTATGAGAATGATCACATTAGCGGGACTGCTGGTTATCAGCACACCGTCCCTGGCCGCCGAGGCCTATTTTGCCGGTGGCTGTTTCTGGTGTACCGAGTCCGATTTCGAGCAGCTGGACGGCGTCAGTGAGGCTATCAGCGGGTATGCGGGTGGCAACGTGACCAACCCCAGCTATGAACAGGTGGCCGCTGGCAGCACCGGCCACACTGAAGCTGTAAAGGTTATCTATGACCCCGACGTGGTTAGCTACGACAACCTGCTGACCTGGTTGTGGCGCCATATCGACCCCACCGACGCCAACGGCCAATTTGTGGACCGGGGCACCCAGTATCGCAGCGAAATTTTTTATCAAACCGATGAAGAAAAAGAGACTGCTGAAGCGTCCAGGGCGAAACTGAAAGAACGTGGCCCCTTTAAAAAACCCATCGTCACAG